>Ga0194060_10000063_pt1 | contig 71879 bp, 68 predicted proteins | sample SepL225m_MetaG_FD_163427 | JGI IMG/M metagenome (GOLD analysis project Ga0194060, IMG submission 163427) | Anoxic zone freshwater microbial communities from boreal shield lake in IISD Experimental Lakes Area, Ontario, Canada - Sep2016-L222-5m | ecosystem: Environmental > Aquatic > Freshwater >... | reverse complement strand
CCACCGTCACAAACCAGCTCTACCTCTATGGTGGATTCATGGGTGCAAGCTCAACTGTCACCTCAACCTTCACCGTTCTTGGCAACACATCCCTTCAAGCGCTCACCGCCACGAACGCGACGTTTACAAGTGTCACCACGACGAACCTCGCTGTCACAGGATTTGTGAACACGGCCCTTATTCCAACGCTTGATGCTCAACTCGCACTTGGTTCTTCGGCTCTTCGTTGGAATGCGAACTTTGGATCTGTGACCGCAACATCTGTAACGACAACGAATTTCTTTGCCACAAATTTGCAGGCAACAACCATTTCCGCAACCTCGCTCATCTTGAATGGTCAGGCGTTAACGGTTGGTACACCTGCTACAACCGCAACTTTGCAGGTAGTCACGAATAATGGAGCCTCAACCATCAACACACTTTCACTTCTTGGTGGTTTCATTGGCGCTTCATCAACGGTTACATCTACGTTCACCGTTCTTGGTACCACGGCTCTTCAGACGCTTACAGCAACGAATGCGACCGTTACTACGCTTGGAGTTACGACGGCTTCTGCTACTCAGCTTTATGTTGCAAATCAATTAGTTTGTCTAGCGAATGGAACGAATTGTCCTGCGGATGTTGATACGCTAGCGACTGTCTCAGCGAATGGTTCTTTTGCGACTTCAACGCTTCAGCTTTACGGTGGTTTTATCGGAGCAAGCTCGACTGTTACATCGACATTCACGGTACTGGGTTCTTCTAACCTAGGAACTTTAAATGCATCTACTGCTTCATTTACGAGCGAGTCTGTCGGATCAACAACATCGACTGTCTGGCTTGGCTTCGCGACTGCTTCTGGTACAACGCTACGGGCAAGCAGCATCATCGTGAATGGAAGCAATGTGTGTTTGCAGAATGGTACAAATTGTCCAGGTGCTGTTTCTACGCCGAGCCTCGCCCAAGTGACGGCAGTCGGTGCAACAACCACAGCTACATTGAATTTGTTTGGAGGATTTATTGGTTCGTCATCAACGGTTACGTCTACGTTTACCGTTCTTGGTCTTACGACGCTCGGTACGGTTACCGCGACAAATGTAACCGCAACGAATTTCTTTGCCACGACCGTTTCGTCGACAAATTTGTTCGCGCAGACGGGAACGATTGGATCATTTACTACGGCGAATGCAACAATTAGCGGTGGAACGATCAACAATACGACGATTGGCTTGACGGCTCCTGCGGCTGCCGTGTTTACAAATGCAACGTTCACAGCAGCAACCACCACATATCTCGCGTTTACCTATGCTTCCGGTTCTACGCTTTTGATTGCTGGTCAGAATGTATGTTTGCAAGATGGTACGAATTGTCTTGGTTCATCGGGCGGAATCACCTCATCAACTTGGCAGTACAGCGGTACGTCTAATCGCTCATTCCTCACGACTACTACGCAGGATGTCTTGATGGGTGGTAACACAACGGCAACGGCAGGATTTATCTGGGACTTTGGTTCAAATGGCACCTCCAGCCTTATTCTCGGCGGTTCGACAAATACAAATGTATTCGTTGGAACGTCAACATATGGTGGAGGAATGAATTCGATGTTCTCTGTAAACGGAAACGATTTGTTTGCTCAGGGTCAAATTGGAGCGATGGGTGGTCTCTTTAGCGCGACGAGTGTTGTGACAAGTCGCAGCTTTGTGGTGGATGGCTCGAATAATGCAGTGTTTGGTCCTGATGCTTTCCCAAATCACGCGGCATCAACTGATAATGTGGGTTTGTCGACGTATAGCGGCGGCACGCTTAAGTCGGGTTTGTTTACGGAGGTGAGCGGAACGTTGCTCAGTGTGTCGATAAACTCTTCTCAGGGAGGTGATCGTGTCACTTCGACGATTGGTGCCATTTTCCGTCTTGATACGCGTGTCGGAAGTCCGTATTGGAGCTTGAAGCGTCAGCCGGCGGGTAATATTCAAACAGAAATTTCAGACTTTCAGATCTCGAGTGATGGATTCTTCGGATTTGGTGCTGGGCATGCTTCGGACTTGAATTCATTTGGTGGATTGATCCATATCTTTAATGCTTCTGCGACGAAAGATGTCTTGGTAGTTCAAGGGGCGATGGGTCAGACGGCGTCTTTGACCGAATGGTGGAACTCTTCGAGCACGCCAATGCTCGGAGTGAGCGCATCTGGAACGCTAGACTTTTTGACAGCAACAGGAACGATTACGTTGGCAACCTCTGGTACCTTAAGCATCACTTCTGGTCCGGGAAATTCAATGAATTTACTTGACTTACATCAGCCTTCGGTGGGCTTTGGTGCTTCACTTTCGGCCGGTGCGTTTATGGATCGTAACTCGGCTATTTTAGAAGAGTTTAATACATTCCGTACCACAATTACGGCAGATACCGCAGGATCGAATGGAGCCGGCATGGGTGATGGTGGTGGTTGGGGTGTTTATGAGTCATCCACTTGTACTGCATCGACACCGGCAGACACGATTAACGGTGTCATGCGTTTAAATTCTGGATTGAATACAAACGGTTGTCTTGTGATGATGGATGATGCGTTAAGAAATGCTCGACTCATGATAGCGGCAGCAAATTTGCCTGTGCTTTTAACTAAGGCTAGACCTTCGAGCACCTCAAATGCGCAAGACTATTATTATATCGGTGCATCTGATTCGACGGACGGTGCAGTTGTGGCACCAACAAACTTTATTGGTTTCGGTAACAATGGAGCTGGTACATGGGTAGGTATTACTCGTAATGCGGGTGCTGAAACGGTGGTTACGTGTACTGGTCAAACGATCTCTACAACGAACTTTGCACTTCTTATGACGGAAGTGCGTTCCCCGTCTGATATACGGTTCTATGTCGATTCTGATGTAACGAATGGAATTAGCTTTACTGAATGTGGTACAGGATCGCAAACAAATATTCCTTCAGCGAGCCTTGCTCCTGAAATCATGGTTCAGGCTCGTAATGGAACTGCATCAGCCTCTTTAAACTTTGATGTTGATTTCTTCCGCGTATGGCAGGATGACGGATTGCCAGGTGATGCTCCTGTTGATGGTGCTCCGAACTATTCTTCTCAGTCGAGTTTAGCTCAATCGTTTCCAGCGGATGATGTGAATCTTGCAGAGGGAACTGTTGTTTCGATTGATACTTCAACATCTAGTTTGAAGGCGATGCCATCAAATAATTCCTATGATCCAAATTTCTTGGGTGTCGTAGTGGGCGATCCGGGCCTTACGCTTTCAAACGGTTCATTTGATGGTATTCGTGTAGCAACTCAGGGTCGCGTGCAAGCATTTGTATCCAATGAAAATGGAAATATCACGCAGGGTGATGTGCTCACAACTGCATCTTCAACGGGTATGTTGATGAAGGCAACTGGCCCAGGTCCTGCCGTGGGTAGAGCGCTTGCTTCATTCTCAAGTGGAGCCTCATCTACGGGTTCGATATTGGTCATGATTCAGCCGATGTATTACACGCCTAGCGAAAATGGCGCGTATAATGTGTTGCGCGCGATTGGATATCTCGCGGTTGGTGACGTGGATGTTCCTCCGATCGGACCATCAGCTATTGCTCAGTTCCATGGAACAACGAATACCTATTTGCAGGTGAACTTGCAAAACATGTCGACAGGGACTCAAGCGACTGGAGACTTTGTTGTCACGTCTGATAATGGAAATGATAGTAGTTACTATATCGACTTCGGTATAAACGGTTCAAACTATAGCAGTCCAGATTACACAATTGGCGGTCCAAATGATGGATACTTGTATGTAAATGGTGGAAACTTGGATATTGGTACAGCAAGTGCAACGGACATCATCTTCCATACAGGTGGAACACTTTCTGAAAATGAGCGCATGCGTATCACGCAGGATGGTTGGGTGGGAATTGGAACATCGACGCCAGCCGCTATGCTCGATGTGGCAGGGGACACGCGTATCGGTGGTTCACTCTTGGTGGGTGGCAAGAATGTGTGTTTGCAGGATGGAACGAACTGTCCAACCGGCACGTCAACATTGGCGATGATTACGGCAAACGGAGCGGTAACATACACCACGCTTACGCTCGCTGGCGGTTTCATCGCCGGATCTTCAACGGTCACTTCAACCTTCACGGTTCTTGGTTCTACATCATTGCAAGATGTTTCTGTCACCAGCCTCTTGGTTGGCGGACAACATGTCTGTTTGTCCGACGGAACGAATTGTTCCGTGGGTGAAGTAACGAATGCTTCTTCTTCTGCATCTACATCTGTTGGTTCTGAAACGGAAGTGCTCGCGCTTACGACTACACCTCGTGCAGCATCAAACGCCGTATGGATTTCGGCACAGGCTCGTGTGAATAACGCCTCTGGTGCTGAAGCTTCTGCATTCACGCTTCGCTTGCGCCGTGGCGCCACCTGTTCTGGCGGTACGCAGGTTGGTGTTGATCGCACGGTAGATGTTGGTGTTTCAGACTCTGATACCTTGAGTGTAAGTTTCGTCGATTTGCCAGATACGAGCTCGGCCGTTACCTATCGTTTGTGTGCATTGGCGACGGGTGGAACGCCAACCGTTGAGAATCGTTCAATGACGGCACAGTTGGTAAACCAGGGAGCTGACTTGGCGGAAGTATATTACTCAAATGAAGCAGGACTTGCTCCTGGTGATGTCGTGTCGATTGATCCAACGGCTGATGGTATGGTTCGTCGCAGCTCGGGTGCATATGACTCACGCGCGATCGGTGTCATCTCTACGCGTCCTGGCTTGCTCTTGTCTGAATCGGCAAAGGCCGGTGGTCAGCCAGTGATGGTCGCTTTGTCTGGTCGTGTTCCTGTGAAAGTTTCCGGCGAAAATGGCGCGATTATCCCAGGTGATTATCTTACGGCTTCTACCATCCCTGGTGTGGCGATGAAGGCAACACGTTCTGGAATCTTGATTGGTCAGGCATTGAATGCCTTTGATGGAACGGGGACAGGTGAAGTAATGGCATTCGTGAAGAATATGCATGGTACGGGTGTTGGAATCGCGGATCTTGATGCGATGGGCCAGACTTTTGCTCAGGGATTGTCTGTCTCTGGTACGGGTTTAACCGTAAACTTCTTGAGTGCTTCAACGGCAAATATCGGTATCTTGAATGTGGAACAGATCAACAGCCCAGCACTTGATGTGATGGCATCTGGTACGCGTGCATTGGGTGAATCTCTCGCGATGCAGCTTGGACTCATTGAGGCCGTGACCACGACATTGGATCAGGTACAAACACGCTTGTCGTCGCTTGAGGAGGTGCTCGGTCCATTGCAGGCTTCGCTTGCTTCTTCGACGTTGAACAACTTCACGTTTGATGATGCGGGTAGCATCTTGTTTAGCCAGCTCGCGTATTTCCGAAGCGGTATTAAGCTTGATCAGATCTCGCCAATCGGAGATTTCCTCACGATTGCTGGCGATGTGAAGATTATTGGTCGCGTTACCTTTGATAAGGACAGTGGAGGATTCGCGGTCGTTCATAAGGACCAGCGTCTCGTTCATATCGCCTTTGATCGTTTGTATAATGAAAAGCCAGTGATTAGCGCAACCGTCGCTTTCGATGACCCAACATTCGCCACAACCACAGCAGATGAATACTTTAATCAGGATTTCCGCATCGTGGTTTTGAACTCAAGTACAAGTGGATTCGACATCTTGTTCAACAAGCCAGTTTCAAGAGACATTACATTGAGCTGGACGGCGCTTGCGGTCAAAGATGCGAAGACGTTCTCGTCGGCCATTACGATCGATTTGCCGCCAAGCCCACCGTTTGAAGCGCCGGTAGTCGAAACCCCTGCGCCAGTCGATTCAACTCCGACATCAACGGAAATCATCCCTCCTCCAGTGGACGTAACGCCAACATCTACGGATGTAGTTCCACCACCTGCAGATGTAGTCACACCGCCACCTGCAGATGTAGTGCCACCGCCAGTCGAAGTTGTGCCACCAGCACCTGAAGTTGTTCCGCCGCCAGTTGATGTAGTTACGCCGCCACCTGCAGATGTTGTTACGCCGTAGTATGATGAATGCGATATAAAAATAAATGTGATAGAATTTACACTATGCCACGCAAAATAATCCGTCGTACACCGACCGCAACCGATATTGCACCTCCAGCGCCTGTTGAAGCGCCAAAAGTGCGCACCTCGCGTTCCTCAATTCTTCTTCCTGCGCTTGTCATCGTGGCTGTCGCTGGAATTGGTTTTGCTGGATGGAAATTATTTCCACAGAACGTGAACGTAGCTGAGAATGCTGCTGAAGCGCCTGCGCCAGATCAGGCGACGGATCTTGCAAAGAGAGTATCGAAGCACGTGCTCGTTCCTGCGGATGAAAGTCCAATGGTCGCAACCGTTCAGGATCCAGAAGCTTTGCGTGTTCAAAATCCAGTTTTCTATAAAGAGGCAGAGCAGGGCGATCGTTTGTTGATTTGGTCGGATAAGGCGGTGTTGTATTCGCCAACAAAGGATGTTGTTCTTGCCATGCTTTCGATGAGTGCGTTTAATGCATCCTCGACGCCTCCAACTGCTACCGATACAAAACCAGCAGCTTCAAATATTCAGGTAGAGACTTTGGCGACAAAAGAAGAAGTTATGGTGGAAGTTCGCAATGGAAGCACGACTCCAGGATTGGCTCGCAAGGCAGCGGAGAAGCTTAAGGCTGATGGTTGGAAGAATGTGACGATTGCTGATGCAAAAGTTAAGCCAGTCACGACGACAGGAGTATTCGTTTCTTCGAAAAAAACACTAGGCGACTACCCAGCGACCATCGCTTCGATGTTCAAAGGTGGAGTTATTAAGACTTTAGGTGCTGAACCAGCTTCTGCGGCAGATATCTTGGTGATTATTGGTGCCGATTATCAACCGTAAATAGAACATGTGGATAAAATGCTCTACGGATTTAGCTCCGTAGAGCGTTTTTTTACGAAGACACGAAAAAATGCTATAATAGAGTTCATGGCCTCGATATTTAGCCGAGCTCTCCGCGCGGGGAGAATCACGGCTGGCCTCATGGTCTGCCTGTCTTTGGTTATTCCATTTGGAGATCTTTCTCCAGCACTCGCCGCAACAACAGCATACGATGCTTCGATCATCGCGCTTGATGCCCCACAGAGAATTGCGCCTGGTCAGACGGCTACGATCAAAGTAACTGTTCAAAATATAGGAAGCGCTGGTTGGGTGAATACGGGAGCGCATTACGTTTCAATTTATGGTTATGATTTTACCCGTCGCGTTGAAGTAAATAGTCCTTTAGCTTCGCCAGGTTGGGAAAGTCCGATGCGTCCGGTGCGTTTACCGGTTTCGTCGCTCGCTCCGAACAAACAAACAGTATTTTCATTTCCGATTAAAGCCTCAACAAAGCCCGGCACATATAAGGGTGATTTTTTGCTTGTTGTAGAAGGGTTGAAGCGAATGGGAAATGGTCGTTTCACCGTTTCTTACACGGTTGATGGAAATGCTATATCTGTTTCTGCACCTACGGCTACGCTTACATCAGCTCCAGCCCCTGCAGTTGATCCAGTGCTCGCTCCAGGGTCTACGGCTTGGCAGGCGCAACTCATTTCAACTGGAGGTGATGAACGTCAGATGGAGATGGAGACGAACATTATTGCGACCTTAGAGTATAAGAATGTTGGCTCGCAAACATGGAAGCGTGATTCTGGCACATTTGTCTCATTGTATTCCGTGAGTGGCAATAAAGAGCGAGTTAGTTCGTTCAAAGATGCGAGTTGGACTGGAAATCAGGCAGCGAAAATGGTTGAGACTGAAGTAAAACCGGGACAATTAGCTCATTTTAAAGTTGAGCTTCGTGCGCCGCGATCTCCAGCCATGTATCGTGAGGAATTCATGCTTGCGGCAGAAAATGCGGCTTGGATTACAGCGAGTCGCGCCATTCTTGCAATTAATGTACCGATCACGAGTGGTTTTATTGCATCCGCCGCACCAGGAATGAGCGCGGCTGATATCGTGAGTCAATCAGCTTCGACGCGGAGTGGTCAGTATATCGCCAGCCTTTTACTTCGTTCTTTGCAGACGATGACGGGAACTGGGAACGCACGTCAGCAGGTTACGGTAGGTTTCAAAAATACGGGGGATGTAACTTGGGGTACACGCTTATTGAAAGTGAAGGGAGTTGTTCCTGCACTTACGGGAAGTCTCGCTTCGGTGCGTGATGATACCTGGCTAGATATGGGCACGCCGACACAAGCAAAAGATGCCGTCGCTCCAGGAGAAGTTGGTTTTCTTACGTTTTATATCAAAGCTCCAGTAAAAAAGGGGAATTATACAGCTAGCTTTCAGTTGTATGCAGATAATCAGGCTGTTGATGGGGGAGTGATCGATATTCCGATTACGGTTACTGCTGATGGCTACATTGAGCCAGAGCCAGTCGTGAAGCCGACTGTATCAGTTTCCACGCCATCCGCTCCCGCTTCGCCAACATTTACGCTCAATCCACAGCCTTTGAATGGCGATGTGGCGAGTTTGCCAGCTGAGCCAATGATCCGTGCTGGTATTTTTGCGACGACTGACAATACGATGGTGATTGCGGCGCGCTTTGTTCCATTGGAGGTTCGTGTGGGTGGTTCAACCGGAAATTTGGTGTGCTCGGTTGCGAAGGGACAATCGGTGACGGTATCTTTTGATCCAAATAGTAAACAATACAGCTTGTCGGGTGCTTGCTCTGGTCAGTCTGCGACATGGTATGTCGTGCGTGCGACGGATGGTATTTCTCCGATGGAAATGAGTGACTTTAGCCGTCTTGTTGGTTGGTTGCCTGGTGCGAATGACAATACGTTCCGTGGTCAGATGGAGTTGCGTTTGGCGGAATCATCAGGTGAAGTCTGGGTGATAAATGAATTGCCTGTTGAATGGTATTTGAAGGGGATTGGAGAGACTTCAAATTCGAGTCCGCAGCAGTATCAGCGCACTCTGCTTGTTGCTGCTCGTACCTATGCGATGTATCACGTCGGACGTGGTACGAAGCATGCAGCCCAGCATTACACGGTCGATGCGACCTATGATCAGGTGTACCGAGGATATGGCGCTGAATTGCGTGATCCAGCCGTTGTACAGGCGGTAGACGCGACGCGCGGGCAAATCGTCACATATCAAGGTAAGCTTGCTATTACGCCGTATTTCTCGCGTTCTGATGGTCGTACGCGTGATTGGAAGGAAGTGTGGGGTGGAGCTGGATATCCATGGCTTGTGTCCGTCCCTGTTCCAGATGACATTGGTCGTACTCTGTGGGGACACGGTGTAGGAATGTCAGCTATGGGTGCGCTTCAAATGGATGCTAAGTGGGGAAAAACTTATGATCAAATATTGGCCCATTTCTACACAGGAACGGAGTTGAGACGAGTCTATAAATAAAATACCCCGCGTTCGCGGGGTGTTTTATTTTAACCTTAGCGTAATTTGTCAGAGGGTCAAAAAAATGTTATAATATAAGACATATTATGAACATTGAACATGGCAAGGAGCAGAGAGAAGGTGGACATCTTGAAGTTAGCTCTGAGCACTGCAGCGCAAAGCTTGGACGAGGTGCTAGCGCGAAAGAGATGCCTTCTCACATGCTTGTCGTGGATACGGGTCAGCCATGGGTTCCTGAGCACGAACAATGTTCTCCAGAAACGCAAGAAGAACTTGACCGGCTTTATCGTGAGACGATTCAGCATGGGATCGTTGACCACCATGGGATTGACTCTGTCGTTCCTGTTTTGCCAGAAGGTGTGCGTCGTAGATGTTCAACGAATATGATTGCGGATTTTGCTCCAGAAGTGCTTGCAGTTATAAAGGATCGTGGTGTTTCAAGTGTCACTTCTCACTTTGATAGCGATCTTGATTCTGTTTCGGCAACCTATCTTGCAAAAGCATTGGTTCAGAGTGGTGATGTGGCTCGTATGCCGAAGATTACGAAGTCTTTGGCCGAGTTTGTACATTCTGTGGATTTTCCAAGTTATTTAGAGACGGATCCTCATAAATTTTCACAAAGTTTGCTCGGGATTTTCGGGTCAGTGAAAACAGCTATTATGGGGAAACAGCGTGTAGAAATGGGTCGTATATGGGGAGATAAGGCAAAGACTATCGATGAAAAGCGACGTGAATCAGGAGAGGCTGCTGGACGCTATAGCCAGGAAGTAGTTGATCGATCCATAGAGATACTCAATGCCTGTGAAAAAATTTCCGCTGACTCTGACATCGATTTTCAACAAGTGGATGTTGAGGCTTTAGATCTATCTGAAAAAACTCGTTCATTGCTTGTAGAAGGCACGGAGAAAACTATTGAGGATTTTGATAAATTTAATCAGGAATTTGAGCGCGCAGAGCGAGCGATGGCTCGAGTAAAAACGAAAGATGGTTCCATGTTAGATGTTCCAGTGATCATCTTTGAGAATCCAGACATGGACCCACTCATGGTGACGAATATGAGCTATATTCGTGTCTCTCCTGAGACGATTGTCGCTGTATTCGCTGGCGGAGAGAGAAAATATGGTGGTGATCATTATGATATCGGTATTAAACCAGAAACAACGGCATTGTATGATTTAAAATCGTTAGAAATGCCAATGAATCAAGTTGAGGAAGATCTGCGTCAAGACTTATTCGGAAATTTGGAAACTATTGTCTCTGGAGGTCAAGCTCCAACCGCAGAACAGCAGGCTATTTTAGATCAGTGGAAGCTATCACCTGAACAATTGTTGAATAAGTGGAGGGCACTTCGTCCAGGCTTTGAGCATACGGGTCATGGAGACCCGTCGGTAGTGGTAGCGGGAGGAAGTTTGCTTGCCGCTTCTACTACGTCACTCATGACGCCTGAACGTTTTCGTGAGATTCTTGCAAAACAACTTGAAACTAAATAAATACCTTTTATATGTCTCTTGAAAAGCCTTCGCAAATAATTTCGCTCACTACCGAACAGGAGCAGCTCATCACTTCAGATACGGAGCAACTCATGGCATATGCTGCCGCACATGGTTTGCGACAACTTGAAGGTCGTATTCAACACGGATTAGATCCATCGGGGATGCTGGCCGTGGGGGAGACGCGTGCTTTAGCTGCACGGATTGCTGAGACCGTTGGAACGACCATCGATGAAGCAGAGGCATTTATCAGTGCGCTTCACACCCAAGGTCCTTGGCAGAATGTTGAAAAATTAAAGGATGGAGGCACGACTCCTGAGGCAAAATGGTATTTGCATTTGGCGTCGGCTTGTATGGAGAAAAATGATGATAGTGAGTTGCTTGATAAGCAGGGCTATCTATTGGATCGTGCACGAGTTGTGGCTGAACTTACGCAGTATACTGAGACTGAATCGAGTGCTCGTGAAGAGCTATTTAATGAACGCTTGCAAGAACGCGTATATAGCATCCCTGGTTTTCAGGTGGAAGAAGTCGATGGTGTAAAAGTCCCGGTTGCTGAAGGATATCCATTTATCGGGATGGCGGCTCAGGGTTATGAAGCTGGAGTATCTCGAACTGGCCCTGATGGTGATGCAAAAACATTGTATTTTTCTGCTACGGCTGCATTCCACGAATCAACACTTGAAGCTGTTGGCGTGGTACCGGTATTCGCTGAGTTGTACAACCCGACAACGCAAAGCATGGAACGCGTAGCCGCTGACAGTGAAGAGGCAAAACAAGGGCGTTTGGTCTATGGTTCAAGCAATCAGTTGGATCAGGATCTTAGAGAGCGTCAGGGTGCGCTCAAGCGTATCAGTCCTGGGTATTATCTCGCATATGGAGACAAGAATCTTGCTGTTCGTTTGGTGGCTGAAGAATTACGTTCAAAATAATAACATCATATGTCTCTTGAAAAGCCTTTGCAGAAACCGCCGCTCACCGATTCACAATTGGACCAGCGAGCGCAAGAGGAGCTCGCGAGTCGTGCGGAGCGTATTGAGCGATTAAGTGCGAAAGTTGATCAATTATTCCCAGGGGAAAAAGCTGAGCCACTTCGCGAAAAGATCAAAGCTTCATTTAATGTTCCTCAGTGGGGTGATTTTCACAATGAGGGAGTTTTCATGGATACGCATTTGGATTTGATTTTGCAAAATTTGAACCAGGTACGTGCGGGTGAGATGCCAGAAACTCTTCCTGCGGATGTTCGAACGATTATGCAGGAAACAGCTTCATCACAAGAGGCGGTTTTGGAGAAGTATGTCTTTCTTCATGATATTGCGAAGATGGATACGCTTTTGGTTAAAACAAAGAATGCGGATGGGAAGGCGGTCAACACGAAAGTTTCTTGGGACGAATGGCAATCGCGCGTTCCTGTTGAAGCTCAAACGGACCCGGTAGCGATGCGTGCATGGCTGATTGCATCAGGGATTGAAGGTGTTTCGTACTATCATCCGTCGGACAAGACGAACGAAGGAAAAATGCATGGCGCGGCTGGCGCGGAAGAAGCGCGTCGTCTTGAGGCTGAGGTCGACCCATCTGTACTGGCAGCTATCGAAAATCACGAGGTAGCATATCAATTTGCAAAGCCAAAAGCTGAGACCTATCGTAAGTATTTCAGCGCCATGTCAGAAGAGGAGAAAGCAATGGCTCTGACAGCTAGCTACATTGATACGCTCGCTTCTCTTGGAAAGACGGGGGAGCCAAATCTCTCGAATTTTATTGCACTAACAGTTTCAAAGAGAAATGATGAATTGCTTGTGGCGGTAGAGGCTGAACTTCCTACACTTAAAGATCTTGATCTGAAGAAGGTTGAGAAAAAGATCGCGGATCTGAAAAAAGCTGATAGCGCGTTTCCTGAAAAGAATGCCGCCCAGCTTATTGAGTGCATCATGAAAGAATGTAAAAAGACTTCCTACGATCCAGTGGTATTAGCTGCTATGCTCAAAGAGGTGAAAGAGCTCACAGAAGATGAAAAGACCCAGATAATTGCGCTCGTTTCGTCTAAGAACCCTGAAGACACAGAAAAGATTGGCTCAATGTTTAAAGATAAAATGCGATATATTTCGCGACCACTTAAGGCTTCTGAAAAGAAAGGATAAGCGAACTTAGTTCATCTGTATGTCTCGATTATGTCGATGATATGGTATTCTTGATCTAGAAAACACCATATGACTGACCATAAAGATCGTGAGAAATCCTCTCAAGTAGAACAACCCGCGTCATCGGTGGAGGCTCTCGATCGACTCAAAGGTCAGGCTGAGCTGTTGCAGCGTGAAAATGCAGAGGCCGCTTCGTCTCTTCTTGAACAGTATGTTGTACTCATTAAGAGCTTAGACAAGAGTTCGGCACTTTTTCGAGAAGTGCTTGCTGCGAAGAACGAATTGAGTACAAAGATTCGTCAGTGGGAAAAGGAGCGAGCTCAAGTCGCGGTAGAGGAGGCTGCTCTTGTTACGCGTGAGTTAGACCCACGACTTGATGATGAAACGATTGTTCCAGAGCGTGATCGCTCTGCGTTTCGAACGGCTTATGAAGCTCTCCCAGAGCCGTTTAAAGAGCGTTTCGCCAAACGTCTTGAGGCGGTTTTCAAGAACCCTGACGAGGTGACGGTTGTTACTGCTTTAGGGGGTGCGATATTTGAAATGAGTCGAATCAATTCCGTGTATCTTCAGGGACTTGAAACAGTTAATACGAATCCACAAGAAAACTTAGCCATTACATATCGAGGTCATAAACCAAAAAAAGGGGAAACAGTTGATTACTCACTTGCCCCGCGTGACACGATAAAGGATGCACCCATCCAGATCGATGTGCCAATTGTTCGGGACGGAAAGCCTTTTGTATACGAAACAAAGAGCTATCCACGAAGAGAGTTCGGTGCAGATGTACAAAATCGTAATTAGCTCTTGAAGTATCAGGAAGCTATCAGGAGCGGTCTTGTTGATGGGGGCACATTGGAAATTCGTGGCCGCATCAACCATGAGTTTCTTGCTTGGGTGATGGGCGCGAGTATTGATGATCAAGGAGCTGTTCCTGACGTTGAAATTTTGTATAATGTTCCATTGCCAAGTGGAAAAGAGTATCGTTTTGTTTTAAAACGAGGCAAAAAAGATGCAGGATTGAAGTTTCATAACGAAGATCGTTACACGCCAGAAGATCAGCGTGTTATTCGCGGAATCCAACAGACGCTTGGATCAAAGCGTGCGATCGTTGATATTGTTACTTCAACGCACGTAACGCCTGAAGCTGTCGAAGCGGATAAAGAGCGTGTGCAATTTTCAAATGGAACAGAGGAGGAAAAACAAAAAGAGCTAGCCGTTCTCGAGAAATTGCTTACAGTCATGGATGATCCGGGACGCATCACGGAGCGTCCTGTGTTTGAAGCGTATGAACGGATAAGAAATGCAAGGATGGCAAAACGATTTGAGGACGTACCTGTTCGTATAAATAGTCGGAATGAAAAGAGTGCTGTTTCTGAATCGGCTACGCGAGATAATACAGAGGCGGGGATTAGGCGATATCAGCAGTTCCTTCAAGAAAACCCTACGATTGCGGCGGTGAAGTCCAGTTATGTGCTTACCCCTGAACGGATTCCATTAGCCGTAGATAAGTCGTGGGCCATGGTGGCAAGAATTGCCGCCTTAGAGCGTGCGCGCGCAGAAGATCCTCTTGAGGCTGATCGAAGACAGGCTCGTGTTGATAATGGATATACGGGGCTTCCGGAGGGTGTTGCCCTCGATTTGGAGCATATTCAGATGGACGCTATCTATGCCGTGAATAAAGACGGGTTTGATCAGGAATCCGTGGGAAAGGCAGTACCTAAAAATACGATAGCATTATTTTTTCGTTCATCTCCAGCTGATTCTGAGAAATATATTTTCAGATACAAGACGTTCAAGGAGTGTAAGCACGCTATGGAGATGCCGGAAAATGAGCACATGAAGCTTACGTTTGAAAAAATGTCTGGTTCTCAACGTGCGCTTTTCCAAAAAATGTATCGAGAAGCAGAATTTGTTCGGGATTATGAATGGCCTGAGCGTTTCACCACAGTCGAATCGATTCCTGAATATCTAAAGAACCAGGATCGGAGGTATCTCGAAATTCAAATATTTGATCCGACAACGGGAAAGACAACGAGACAGATCGATGCAAAACCAGAACAGATTGCTGTAACGGAGATTCAATTGCTTCGAGCGAATCTGGAAAGAGCTAAGCAATATATCGCTGGGACAAAGCGAGAGGGACAGCGAAAAAAGAGTATCCAGCGTTTAGAGGCTGAGTTAACTTCTATCCGGGAGACGAATGAGGCAGAGGTTAGTGGCCTTAAAGTTGAGGCGCAAAAGCGCTCGGCAGAGATTGGGAAGAAGATCGCTGAACGAAAGAAAGCGAAGGCCGATCCAGCGGAGATTGCCGCGCTTGAGAAAGAGCGCCTTCAAGTGTTTGATGAGTTGCGTGAAATTTCGAGAGCTTCACAGGATGAGGTGAATAAACGCTATCTTGAAATTGAGAAACTGTATCATCAGATCATCCCAGATGAAGAGTGGGCTACATTCGCTTCTCGTATTTCGGGTCAAGTGGATCAGAACATTATTAAATTCATTTATGTGGTTCGTCCAGATGGAGAAGTGATTGTTCAGGAAGAGATTATTCGTGGAGATGTAGTGAGTGGTCGTGCGGCGCATAGTGAGCTCGCGCAAGGTCAAAATGTCTATGGAGCGGGTGAACTCGCATTCACAAAAACAGCTGAAGGCTGGGTGCTTACTGAATTGAATAACGGTTCTGGGCACTATCGTCCCGATGCACTTTCGACGCTTCCATACGTCCGTAGCCGATTAATCGCAAAGGGGATCGATGTTTCAAAGACTGAACTTGTTGATAGTATTCTTCGCGGGATGCCCCTCAAGGATGCATCAGCATTCTAACCAAGTAGCTTATGCAACAAAAAAAGGATTTCTACCAGAAGGTAATAACGCGAGAAAAGGAGATAACGAACGAACTTCAAGAAGTTCGAGTTCAATATCGAAAGTTCTTATCGGAGGCCGAGAAGCAAGCCCAAGAGGAACAAATCTCAAAGCTGGAAGATGGCTTAAAAAAGGAGTAAACATAAAAAACACCCCGCGTTCGCGGGGTGTTTTATTATTCGATCACCTTATCTACCAGTCCATACTTCATCGCTTGTTTTGCCTCCATGAAGTTGTCGCGTTCCGTGTCTTCTTCAATGGTCTTAAGCGGCTGTCCTGTGTGCTTTGAGAGAATCTTGTTCAAGTTGTTCTTTGTTTGAAGGATTCGCTCTGCATGAATCTTGATATCGGTTGCTTGTCCTTGGAATCCGCCAAGTACTTGGTGAATCATGACCTCGGAGTTGGGGAGAGCGAAGCGCTTCCCTTTTGCTCCACCCGCAAGGAGAACAGCACCCATAGAGGCTGCCATACCGATACAGATCGTCGAGACCGCTGGCTTGATGAGCTGCATCGTATCGTAGATGGCGAGACCGGCTGTGACTGAGCCACCAGGGGAGTTGATATAGAGCTTAATATCTTTTTCTTTGTCTTGGCTTTCAAGAAAGAGAAGCTGCGCGACGATAACGTTTGCAACCTCATCGTCGATCGCTGTTCCAAGCATGATGATGCGATCTTTTAAGAGACGCGAGTAGATATCATACGCGCGTTCACCCATGGTTGTCTTTTCGATCACGGTCGGAATAAGCCAGTTGTTTGTTTCGATATTCGAGAGAGAATATTTGTTCATAGAAAGAGTGTATCAGATGGGAATTAGCAGTCAAGACACGCGTTTGCTAATCAAGCTACAATAACCGGCAGATTGTTCATTATCACAATATGACCTTTTTGGCTGAATCCTGCCGCTTTTTTGTGTCCGCCACCTCCGAAAGACTGTGCAAGAACAGAGATGTCTTTTGTGAGACTTCGTATTGAACCTTTTACGGTTCCATCGGATTTTTCACGAAGCACCATGATCGTGTCTGATTCTGAACACACGGCATTGAGAAAATTCGAAACGCCTTCAACAGATTCATCGGCTCCAGGTAATCCGTCTAAATCTTTTTGTAAGAGATAGGTGACTGTGAGATCGAGTTTTGGATCGTATTGTAAACGTGAGAGGGCGAGCCCCCAGAGTCGCAATCCAGCGACGCTCTTATTGATGATGAGGTGACGAAGAATGTCTGCATGGCGTGCTCCAGCGGCAGTACAAGCGCCAGCGGCTTCGATGCCTTTTACATTTGTGCCTGAGTTCGTGAAATGCGAAGTATCGGTGCACAGACCCGTGAGAAGGGAAGTCGCCATTTTATCGTTCAGTGGAATATTATTGTCTTCAAAGAAACGATAGACGACTTCGCAGGTTGAACAGGCGTCTGTCATTACAACATTGATATGGCCGAATTTTGTGTTCGTGACGTGATGGTCCAGATTGATAAACACATGACCTGGCTTTAAGCGTGGCTGAAGATCCTCAAATCCACCCGCTCCCGGTGCACTTGCATCTAAGGAGACCACTGCGTCCCATGGCTCATCGAATACGAGTGGGTCTTGGGTGAATTCATGAACATGATCAAGAAAGAGAAAGTTTTTCGGGGAGGAAACGCTCATGAAGAGCTTCACTTCTTTTTCCTCTGATTTGAGCCAGCTATAGAGCGCGGTTGAAGATCCCATGGAGTCGCCATCAGGCTTACCGTCTCCAATCACAAGGACGCGCTTCGCATGGAGAAGCGTTGTATAGACATCCTTGAGTGGGTTCTGGGAGGCCATAGAGAACGAATAACCATAGCAAATACAGGGGTTTTCGTCAATGTAGGGGCGCATGGTCATGCGCCCTGTGCGAACATCATAATTGGTTTGGTTGCATAACCGTACCCTGTATGGATTGGGCGCATTACCCTGTACGGGGCGCATTACCATGCGCCCCTACGGGGTTTATATCTCTCCCTTTTGCTTCATTTCGAACAAGGCGCTTTCGATAACGGCGGCTTTTGCTTCGGTATCATCAAATACGAAGTGAAGGCGTGGAATACGGCGTAAACGTAGGTGATCGGCGAGTTCTTGCTTGAGGTTGGCTTCAGCGCCTTTTAGGATGGAAATTACTTCGTCTCGGCGGTCTTCTGGGAAGACGGAGAGGGTAATGCGGGCATGGGCTGTGTTTGCTGTAAGTTTTGCGCGTAAAACCGTCACTAAAACACCCCGAGGAAATTCGACAACCGCAGCAAGCGCTTCGGCGATTCCTTCGCGGAGATGTTCAAAACCTGTTTCCATGCGGTTATTTGCCATACAGGTGAACAGTACGGGGTATTTCGACTATGGACAAGGGATGTATTTTGCGCACTAAACCCTGTAAAATGAGCACAGAAAACTGACCCACTATGTACCTGAAACGGCTTGAAATCCAAGGCTTCAAGACTTTTGCACAGAAAACGGTGCTTGAGTTTCGTCCAGATGCGTCTGGTCGTCGTGGTGTGACTGGTGTGGTCGGGCCGAATGGCTCTGGTAAATCCAATATCGCAGATGCGATTCGTTGGGTGATGGGTGAGCAGTCACTGAAACTTTTGCGTGGGAAGAAAAGCGAGGACGTTATTTTTTCTGGTTCTGAAAAGCGTTCGCGTTCTGGATTTGCTGAAGTCTCGATGATTATCGAGAACGATTCAAAAGTGGAGGGACTTTCGATGGGGGAGATCGCAATCACACGAAGACTGTATCGAGACGGACAATCTGAATATGAAGTGAACAAACAATCCGCACGTCTTTCTGAAGTGGTACTTTTGCTTGCTCAGTGCGGCATCGGACAAAGAACCTATTCAGTGATCGGTCAGGGGATGGTTGATGCGGTATTGGTTGCATCGCCGGTCGAGCGCAAAGAATTTTTCGATGAAGCCTTTGGTTTGCGCCCATTTCAGTTAAAAAGACAGAACGCTTTGCATAAGATCGATGAATCAAAAAAGAACCTCATTCAAACTGAGCAGATTCTTTCTGAGATTGGTCCTCGTTTGAATGCGCTTGAGCGCCAGGTGAAACGTTTGTCAGAACGTGAGACGGTTGAGAAAGAATTGCAGACATTGGAGCGAGCTTGGTATGGGCATGAATGGAAAGAATTAATGGATGGTTTGAAGGCAGCCAAATCTCGATTTGATGGAGCTCGTGCGACAGAGAAGGGTCTTGAATCAGAAGCGACCGCACTCGAAGCGGAGTTATCAAAAATGGAAAAAACCACGCCTCGTGGTGAAGGGTTTAAAGAATTGCGTATAGCTTTAGATTCGATTGCGGCTGAGCGCGCCGGATTGCGTGAACGAGAATTAAAATTGGATACAAAAAAGGCGGTCGCTGCTGTTCGTGCGGAAAAGCCATGGTCACCGCTCCCATTATCAAAAATTATTGAAATTGTAGACGGACTTCGTGAACAGCATGATCAGCTTTTAGAGGAGCTCGCAAAAGGAAAGCCAGATTTAGCTCAAGCGCGAGCTCTTGCGAGTTCATTGCGTGAAATAAGCACGGATCTCGTTTCCAAATTACAACGTCCAGCTCCAGAAGCTGTGAAAGAACAGCCGGTTGATGCAGAACTTGAGAAGGAGCTCCAGCAAATCGCACAAGAAAGCGCACGATTGGTGCAAAAAACAAAAGAGGCTGAGGTTGAACTTGAAACATGGAGCAAGCAGGAGGATGAACAGCGTTCAGGGATTTTTCAAACTCAACACAAGCTTAATCAAAAGCGCGCAGAAGCCCAAAGCGCTGAACGAAAAGCAGGAGAAGCATCCGTTGAACTTGCTCGTCTTGAGACACGTCGTGATGGATTGCTTTCGGAGTTGCGTTTGCATGCGCCTGCATTGGAATCTGAATTAACGAATAACGAATTACGAATTGCGAATAACGAATTTCGGCCTGGTCCAGAAGCTCAAGCGCGTATGCAAAAGTTGCGCACGCAGCTTGAATGGATTGGCGGAATTGATCCTGAAACGCTAAAGGAGCACGGAGAAATTAAGACGCGTTATGATTTTCTTTCGAAGCAAGTAGAGGATTTGCGTCAGGGGATCCAGGGACTAGAAACAGTCGTTGAAGAATTGGATGAGACTATTCGCGGAAGAAGCGGTCGTGCATTCAGAACTCTGGATAAAGAGTTTGGTGCGTATTTCAAGAAATTATTTGGAGGAGGGGAGGCATCACTCGTAGAAGTTCAGCCAGAAGTTGAAATGGATGAAGAAGGAAACATTTTGAGTGAGCCAAAAGAAGGCGAGGTTGCGGGAATTGATATTATCGCTACACCGCTTGGTAAGCGCGCAAAGGGAATCGCGCTATTATCTGGTGGTGAACGCGCGCTTACATCTATTGCCTTGATTTGTGCCATTATGGCGACGAATCCAGCGCCATTCGTAGTATTGGATGAGGTGGACGCTGCGCTTGATGAAGCGAACTCACGTAAATTTGCCGAGATTATTGGAACGCTGTCCGATAAGACGCAGTTCATTGTGGTGACTCACAACCGCTCGACGATGTCGCAAGCGAATGTTCTTTATGGAGTAACCATGGGAGACGACAGTGTGTCCCAGCTTCTCTCGGTTGATTTTGAACAGTTGAAACCGGGAAAAGAATAAACTCAAGCAAAAGAAAAACCGCCTATTTGGCGGTTTTCTTTGCGAGTCTTTCCTTGTGGCGGATCGACATGCCTGAGGTTTTACGCTTTTCGTCTTTGATGATGCCCTGATCGATCAAGATGTTGTGCACGGTATCAGAAGCTTGAGCTCCCTTGCTGATCCAGTACAAAACGCGTTCTTTTTCGATTTTGACGATTGCTGGGTTGCGAAGTGGTTCATAGGTCCCGAGGATTTCGAGTGCCTTACCCCATGGATCGCGTGCCTTTTCTGAAACGATGAAACGATATTGCGGCTGCTTGCGCTTGCCGACGCGAGTCAAACGGATGGTCAACATGTGATTGGGAGAAGCTAGAATCTAGAAGTTAGAAGCTAGAATATGAATTTAGATGTAGGAAACCTTCGCCAGAAGGAAGCCTCAAGAGCATGGGCAGGACAGTACAGAATTTCGCTAAAACAGTCAAGATTAGCTCATTTTTTTGCGTTGTGATAGCATTTCTGTACTTATCCATTCTTCAAAGATATGGCAGAAATGCAGAAGGACCAACAGTTTCTAGAGTTCGTTGTGAAGTCTCTCGTCAACCACCCAGAAGACGTGAAGACAGACCGTGAAATCGACGATCGTGGCGTAAAGATTACGCTCCACGTGAATCCAGAGGACATGGGGTACATTATCGGACGCCAGGGTCAGACCGCTCGTGCGCTTCGTATTCTCCTTAAGATCGTAGGCGCAAAGGACGATGCTCGAGTGAGCATGGTTATATTTGAACCAGAAGAACAGCGTCGCCAGCATCAGGAGATGAAGGCTTCGATGCCAGCCTCGGCTCCAGTAGCTGGGGGTGTCCCTTCTCGCCCAGCCGCACCGCGCGTTCATGGTGATGCGGGTCTCGTCTCAGACGACGATTTGTCAGACTTGGGAATCTAAATGGCAAAACGTTCTCCCTTGCAGATTGATATCATCACCATCTTTCCCGAGATGGTGATGCCTTATTTATCTGGTTCTATCTTAGGTCGTGGTGAGAGATCTGGGGCGCTTAAATTTGCAGTCCATCAGTTACGTGACTGGACCCATGATAAGCACAATACCGTGGATGATAGCCCTTTTGGTGGTGGACCGGGCATGGTGATGAAGGTGGAGCCTTTTGATGAGGCGCTAAAATCACTCAAGATCAAGAATAAGAAAAAGACGCGCGTTATTTTGACGAGTGCGCAAGGAAAAGTGTTTACACGGGAGGATGCGAAACGACTTTCAGAATATAGTCGGTTAGTCTTTCTTTGTGGCCGCTATGAAGGGGTGGATGAGCGCGTAGCTGAGCATCTCGCGGACGAAGAATTATCGATTGGAGATTATATTCTTACTGGTGGTGAGCTTGCAGCCTTGGTAATGGCGGATGCGGTTAGTCGTCATGTCCCAGGTGTTCTTGGTAAGCAGGAATCACTTGAAGAAGTTCATGGAAGTTTTCCTCAATATACGCGCCCAGAGGTGTACAAGAAGTGGAAAGTGCCAGAAGTCCTTCTTTCCGGAAATCACAAAAAGATAGAAGAGTGGAGGAGAGAGCAGCAAAAAAAGATCCCGTAATTGGGATCTTTTTTGTTTGCTTTATCTTGACAATCGAGTCTAATTTGCGTAAAGCATAAGCGGTTTAGAAGGGAGCGTATCGATGGGTGCTGGAGATATTTTCAATGGTCCGAATCTGTTCGATCTCACGCTCGCTTTGATGGACCCGCGAGGACGAAGTATCTGTTTTCAGTACGTGGATGCTGATGGACAGCCGACCGAGATGCGGGCCTTTGTGAACTCGGTCGACAATGGGTGTGGGGATGGTAGGTTCACGGTTCGAGGGTTTTGTTGCGGTTCGGACCTTCGCTATAAGGCGGTCTATAATCCCGCAACAGGCACGGGCACGATGACCACTGGTCAGCCGTTCTAACGCATCTGTGGATGCGTTTTTTTTATTCAATATTCTTATACACAATTTTTGTGATTTCGATCGCAGCGATGTTCGCAAGTCCGAAACCGAGTACTCCAAGAAGCCAAGGCCAAGAAAGGGGAACCGTATCAAGAATAGTGTTGAGCCAAGGGAGATAGATTGCGCCGATCATGAGGCTGAGACCTACGAGTACACCGATCGCCAAAGGAATATTCCCAATAATTGAGTAAGACCAGATTGGCTTATGAAGTGATCGTAAAGAAAGGGAGACGAATAGCGTATATGTGCCAAAAGCCATAAACGTAAACGAACGCACGATGTGACTTTCGAACCCAGCATTGAGTAGCCAGATATGCATGGTGAGTAATGTCACACTTGAAAGTGAACCGATGACGAAGATGATAAAACGTGATCGTTGATCAAGGAGGTTCCCTGAGTAACGAGGATGTCGACGATTCGAATCGCTCATATCCTCAAAGGCATAAGCGATTGCCGGGAAACTGTCGGAAAAGAAATTTACGAATAATATTTGAAGTGCACTTAGCGGGAGGGGGAGTCCAAAAATCATGGATCCTCCAATAAGCACCAGTTCACTAAAGGCATTTGAAAGGAGGTAGCTTAGTGCCTTTCGTATATTATCGAGAATACGTCTTCCTTCTTCGATGGCGATAACGATTGTGCTGTATTTGTCATCAAGAATGACGAGGTCGGATGCGGCTTTTGCGGCATCAGTTCCTGATCCCATGGCGACGCCAACATCTGCGGCGCGGAGAGCGGGGGCGTCATTTACCCCATCTCCCGTGACGGCTACCACTTCGCCTAATGCTTGATACAGCTTCACGAGGCGGAGCTTATGCTCTGGCGTGGTTCGTGCGAATACGGTGAGTGATGGCAGGCGTTTCATGAGGGCTTTATCGTTAAGCTGATCTATTTCGATGCCCGTGATTACACCTCCATGTCCATTGATTAAGCCAAGCGTTTGCGCGATAGCGAGCGCGGTTCCAGGATGATCGCCCGTGACCATAACGGTACGTACACCGCTCGTGCTGATGCGCTGAATAGCCTCGGTGATTCCGGCACGGAGTGGATCGCGAAACACAAGCCATCCAGAAAATTCCATGGTTCCGTTTTCGCGAGTTGCCACACCGAGTAGACGGCCGCCTGTTTTTGTTTGTTCTTCGATTTGTGCAAGAAGGGATGACTTATCTTGTGGCGAGATCGTACACATTAAAATAAGGACATCTGGTCCACCAAGAAATATTTCCTTCGTTTTGTTGATAGTGACTCCGCTGTATTTCTGGATTGAGTTGAATGGAATTCGTTTGCTAATCACATTCGATTTCATGAGATCCGGAAGCCGTTGACCTCGAGTGGCAGCTCCTCGCACGAGGGCCTCTTCCATGGCTTTTCCGAGGATATGCCAGCGCTCAGGTTTTTCCGTTGGATTTTCTATGATGATATCTGTTGCAAGAATCGCATTCTGCAAGAGTTGATCATCTGTTTCGTGAAGCGCATGGACATCAACTAATGACATCTTTCCCATGGTGAGTGTTCCAGTTTTATCTGTGAGGATCAAGCTGGTTGAACCGAGCGTTTCTGCAGCAAGCAGTTTACGTACAACGCCCTTTCTTTTTGCGAGTCGTTCGACGCCGCTTGCAAGAATGACTGTTAATGCGACGGGTAAACCTTCAGGTACAGCGGAAACGGCTACCGCGACGGCGATAAAAAACATTTCTTCTGTGTGATGGCCTGTCCATAGCCCGATTCCAAACAAGCCTATGCAAAGAAGAAGAAGAAAGAAAGAGATTTGTTTTGCAAATATTGATACAGAGCGTTGGAGCGGAGTTGGCGCTTCTTTTTCACTTACGAGTAAAGCGATGCGGCCAAACTCCATTTGTTCTCCTGTCGCGATTACGACGGCATCAGCTATTCCTTGGGCGATGAGCGTGCCTCCGTGGAGCATGCATGTCCGATCAGAAATGGGCGCATCCGCATTTTGAGGAGAAGGATTTTTGTTGACGGGGAGGGATTCACCCGTCAAAACGGATTCATCCGCCTGAAGATCAGTTGAAGCCAAGATACGGGCATCTGCGGGTACGCGAACCCCTGCTGTGAGTCGGATGACATCGCCAGTCACGAGCTCTTCAGCATCGATTTCACGCACGATTCCGTCACGAAGGACGTGTGCAAGTGTTTTTGTGTATTGTTTGAGTGCTTCTAATACGGATTCCGCTTTATTTTCTTGCCAGTATCCTAAAGCAACGTTTATAAAAACCGTCGCAAACAAAACGCCTGCGTTTATATACTCGGAGAGTGCGATACTTACACCTCCCGCGATCAACAGAATCGCGATGAGGGGACTTTTAAGTTGTTTGAAAACCAACGTAGCGCTTGTGGCTCTTGAACGACCTGGGAGCGTGTTACGACCTTGGATTTTTAGACGGAGCGTCGCTTCTTTTTGGGTGAGTCCGTCTTTGAATTTGCCGAGCGTCTTGATAATTGCTTCGACAGGGAGCGACCAAGGAGCTTGTGGGGTGACATGAAGAGACATGCCCCCATCATAGCTTAAATGGAGGTTGGTTCGTATGCGACGCGTGATCGATTCGTCATGAGATGCTCTTCACGAAGAATGCGTCCTGTTGTTGTCTCGCGCACCTCGCGAAATATTTTGTTTGTACGCCATGGAATCTGTTCTTCGTCGCGAATGAAGGCGTGGTCGCGTTCAATGATTGAGTAGCGCTCAGGGATATCAGTATCGCTTAGAATTTCGCCACGCAAATGCTCGTCATCAACCCAAACGCGGAGTTGGAACGTATGGTTTGTTGGATTGTGTACTTGATAGTCAAAGTAGTTGTAGAAAATGGTTGCTCCAGTTCCAAAGGGAATTGTGCGGCCAGAGTCTGGAAAGAGATCAACAGAGTGGTGATGGCGTTCGGTGATCGTGAGGGGGGAGTGGAGGAACATCCATTGAAGGAGATTTGCGATTTGGCAAAGCCCCCCGCCGATGCCGTGCGTTGGTTTGCCCTGGGCAATCAAAAGACCGTCAACGAAGCCGCGCTTGGCGGTTGGTTTTCCGACGAGTTTCCAAAGAGAAAGCGTTTCACCTGGACGGATGAGCGCGCCATCTAAACAGGCCGCGGCAAGTTTGAGATTGGTTATTTTGTTCTGTTGGAGACGCATGTCTACGTTCCCCAGTTTTCGGATAAGGGGAGACTGATGCTTGAAAAGACGCACAGGGAGGCGTTCAGATGAGCGTGTTCGTACGAGCGATCGATTTCCGGCCCATTTCAAACGACGACGCGTTTGGTGATACGCGACGGCGACCTTGTAAATGGATGGGTGAAGTTTGGACAACATGTGTTTGAGTGACGAAGGAATATAGCGTATTTTTCTGCTTTTGTCAACGGACGAGGGGATGGGGTTATGACAAGATTATGTTGTATTAAATCCGATTTCTGGTGTTCGGGTTTCTTCTTCTTGCATAAGCTTTCGGATCGTGTGAAAAACGATTTTAAATTGTTCGTCGTATTGTTTCTCCATGAACTCCAGTTTGAGTTGTAGCTCTTGATTATTGGCAATAAGTGCCCTTAATTTGGTGAATGTTCGCATGATTTGAATATTGACGGCGATAGCTTGTTCGCTGTGCAGGACACTCGAAAGCATGGCAATACCTAATTCGGTGAAAACGAAAGGAAGGTGACGTACACCTCCATGGGCTGCGCTTGATATCACAGTTTGTGATATCAAGTTCAAACAATCATTTTCGGAAAGTTGAAACATAAAATCATCTGGGAATCGTTGCTTGTTTCTTTTAACAGCCTGGTTCAGGGCTCCGGTCGTAACTCCGTACAATTTAGCCAAATCACGATCGATCATAACTTTTACACCTCGCATGAGATGTATCTGGCTCTCGATTTGTTCGATGGATGGGTTTGTTGCTGTAATCATCTCTCTACCGCGTTCCATATTTTTGATGGGTTTGTCAAGCGTCAGACATGGGACGAACTCAAAACACCCCGCGTTTCGCGGGGTGTTTTGTATGGTAGCTCCAAGGGGAGTCGAACCCCTGTTAACGGCTTGAAAAGCCGCTGTCCTAACCGTTAGACGATGGAGCCATTCGGCAAGTTCATGGTGAACCAAGCGCAGAAAAGATAGCCGTTATTTGCTTTGGGGTCAAGCCTCTTGTTCACTTCATGGTATTCAACTACGGTACCCCAGCTTGCTGCATGCCGCAGTTCGCATACAAGGAGGTCGTGATGAAGACTGGTCTGCTGACCCCGCGTCAACTGCTCATGCTCGTCCTCGCCGCTAGCCGCGACGCTGGCTACGGAGTCATCTCGAAGGAGAGGGTTGTCTACACCCTCTGGGACATGCGCGATACGGGAAACCAAGTCGTGCCGGGACTCACGTTCAGCCTGTCGGGCGAACGGCGCTTCTGCCGCGCGCTCGATGACGCCTTCATCAGCCTCCACGGGGCTGGGGCACCGTTCAACTCCATCACGGGCGCGATCGAGGTGTCGGATGAGCTGTCCTGCGCCGAGATCTACAAGCCGCTTCATGACGAAGAGCGCGAGAGCCTGTATCTGGCCATCGCGCCCTACCTGGCCGAATTCGTTCGGCAGGTGACGTGGTACGTCCCCGAGACGTCCGAGCGTCCGATCCCTTCCATGTTCTGATCCTCCGAAGCTCACCAGAGCGTAGGAGGAATTTTTTTATCTGACGATCAGGGTTGCTGTCATCGATGGATGGATGGAGCAATGGTATGTATAGGTTCCGGCGGCGAGGACGGAAGTATCGAATGTCCAAGAGCGACTCGCGGCGAGCGTTCCAGAATCAAAGCTTCCATCATCGGATGTGATTGTGTGTGAAACCGTCTCACGATTAAGGAAAATAATTTTGTCGCCTCGTCGCACTGAAACACTGGTTGGCGCAAATGCTGAGCTTTGAATATTTACGTTATAGGTAGACGTTCCGACGGGTGGTGGAGGGGTTGTGTTGTCTTGAGGGGGCATGTTTTGATCGCTTGATTCAACAGGGACTACTGGGGTTGGAACGGGGGTAGGAACGCGTGGCGGAGGCGTAAAACAGCCTTGGCCCATGAGGGCGAGGAGAGCAACGGACAAGAGTATTCTTTTCATATATCATCTACTTTATCGGATATGGCACAAATGCGCATCCTGGGAATAGAGACGAGCTGCGATGAGACCGCGATCTCGATTTTGAACGTGTCTGAAAAGAGCGTGAAGGTTGAGCAGGATCTTGTATCTTCCCAGATCCCCATTCATCAAAAATACGGAGGTGTCGTCCCAGAGGTGGCAGCTCGTTCGCATGTTCCAGAGACAGTCGCGCTTATCACGCAGGCGTTAGGAAAAAAGGGGATGAAGGCTTTTGATGCGATCGCGGTAACCAGTGGTCCAGGGCTCGCGACGGCGCTTCGTGTTGGTATTGAGGCTGGTCGCGTCATGGCGATGCTTTCAGGAAAGCCGATCGTTGGCGTGAATCATCTTGAAGGGCATCTCGCGTCTTCATGGTTGAATGCTGAGAACAGAAAACGTTGGCAGTATCCTATGCTCGCTCTCGTGGTATCCGGTGGTCATACCGAGCTCGTATTAATGAAGGAGGCATGCAAATATAGGATCATTGGTCAGACGCGTGATGATGCGGCTGGGGAAGCGTTTGATAAGAGTGCGAAGTTGATGGGTTTGCCATACCCAGGTGGCCCACAAATTGCGAAGCTCGCGCTTGAAGGGGATGTGAAAGGATTTGATCTTCCAAGACCGATGCTTCGTGATGGAAGTTTTGATTTTAGTTTTAGTGGGTTGAAGACGGCCGTTCGTCAGGCATGGGAGCCATGGGCCGACGTAAGGGCGCATGGTAATGCGACCTTATTTGAACAAAAAAAACGTGATTTGGCAGCAAGCCTTCAACAGGCGATTGTTGACGTGCTTGTAACAAAAACGATTTCTGCGGCAAAAAAACATAAGGTAAAAGGCGTGCTGCTCGTAGGGGGAGTCTCTGCTAATCTTATGCTTCGTGAGAGATTGGCATTAGAGATCAAAACTCAATTAGTAGGTGTGGCATTTCTTCCTTCAGATAAATTGTATGTGACGGATAATGCCGCGATGATTGCGGCAGCAGGATATTGGCGTCTCAAAAAAGGGGAGAAGCATGATTGGAAAAAGATCGAGGCCAAGCCAGAATGGAATCTATGAAATTTATTATCCATCGCGTAGAAGATTGGAATTTGCTTGCGCAACAACTTGTGCAGCGTTTGCCTTCGAATGCGGTGCTGACGCTTTCTGGCCCACTCGGGGCAGGAAAAACGACACTCGTGCAAGCGATTGCGCGTGTGCTCGGCGCTTCGCAAAATCCGCGAAGCCCAACATTTTCTCTTGTGCGAACCTACAAGCTCGCGAACACTTCGCCATTCTCTACACTTGTTCATGTGGATGCGTATCGTCTTGAATCACCTTCTGATGCAATCACGCTTGGCTTTGATGAGCTCGCTGCCGAAGATGGCTCTTTGCTTGTGATCGAGTGGCCGGAACGGCTTGGTTCTATCTTAAATGCATTGCATAAGCCTATTGTTCGTCTCACGATAACTCAGGACTCTGGAAGCGAGGTACGCAGAGTTGACTTTTTGATGAATTAGGTTTAAATCTCCTTCGGGTCTTTTCATGGAGAAAGGAGGGTTGGATGCCGTTCAGTATCACGGTGACACGACATGCGTTGCTTAGATACGCAGAGCGTTGCTACGGGGAACTCTATCGGTCAATTGATGAGATCCCGATGGTTCGAACGAGGCAGTTCATTCGTGAGATTCATGAACACGTTTGCAAGGGGGTGCGGCTTACGAAGGTTCAGGCTGAGCGTTTTCATGCGCTGTGGCCTTATCCACGAATTAGCGAGCGATCTCGGTCTGGGACTCTCTATTATCGAGAACAATCAATTTTCGTGATTGAGAGTCATCCGAACAATCGAATGTACGTCATCACGGTGCTCGAAGCTGCGCCTCTGCAGCTCAGGTACCTAGAGGAGATTGGGTTTCGTGTGAAGGTGAGACATTCACGTCCAGCAACGGTCCTCAATCGTTATGCGTGGCTTCGAACATATGCTCAGATTGAGATTATGTTCATAGGTCACGCGATCGATAGTCCGCATGATGTGTCCGCGGAACACGTCAGGCTATGGCTTCAGAGGGTGGATCGAATCGAGCGGGAAAAGGGGAATCATAAGTACGAGATCAACCGTCGGTTGTACGTCGATGAGCGCATGCGACGGGAAGTCGCGATGGTGGCTTCAAAGTCGATGAATCCGAGAGTGCTCATGTCTCGTGAAGATGTCGAAACGGACGCATCTTGGGAAAGTTGGAAGCGGGTGGTGAAAGAGGTGAATTCGGTTCGATATGTTCTTTGTACACCTGAGAGAGCCGTGACGTTTCTACGAGACGTTGTCTACGAATCAGGTCATTTGCCGCCCGAAGTGCTCGAAGCGCCAATCAAACCAGGAACCGTTCTTGGATTCGATCCAGATTCACGTGGTTCATACGTGTATCGATTGCTCTACGCACCGCCCGAATCTTAGTCGGGCGGTTTTTATTTTGTCTCTTCTTCTTTTTTTGTAACTGGTTCGTCTGCTACTGGTTCAAAGTTGGTAGAATCCACATTCGCTACGGCGAGCACCTCTTCAACGCTTGTAAGGCAATCTAGGGCTTTAAGCAGGCCATCTTGTGCCATGGTGATCATGCCGTTCTTGAGAGCGATCTCTTGAATTTTGAATTCGGAAATATCATTTCCTGCGAGAATCACTTCTTCAATCTCTGGCGTCATGGTGAAGATCTCGTAAATACCAACGCGGCCTTTGAATCCATCGTCTTCTTTCGTCACTTTCTTTGGATCTGGTTCGTAGAAAACAAGTTTATCCAAATCAACTTTGTAGCCGGACTTTTCGGAGATGCTCCCAAGGATTTGTTTTACCTGTTTCGTTTGAGCGGCCGATAGCTTGGTTGGAATAGCCATCTCTTTTTTGAGGCGTCGTACAAGGCGTTGACCGATGACAGCGTTCAAAGCAGGGGCGAGCAAGAATGGACGCACACCCATCGATAAAAAGCGGGGGATGGCACCTGCTGCGCTGTTTGTGTGGATTGTGGAGACAACGAGGTGACCTGTAAGAGCGGCTTGAATCGCGATTTCTGCCGTTTCTTGATCGCGGATTTCTCCCACCATCACAATGTCTGGATCTTGGCGCAGAATTGAACGAAGACCTTTCGCAAAATCGTAACCTTTTGCATGTTCGATTTGGCTTTGATTGATGCCTTGAAGTTTGTATTCAATTGGATCCTCGAGCGTGATGATTTTTTCCGTTGGATCGTTCAATTTCTTCAAGATGGCGTAGAGCGTGGTTGTTTTACCAGAACCGGTTGGACCAGTTGTGATGATCATGCCGTTTGGTTTTTCGATTTGCACAACAAGATCTTCCAGCGCTTTGCCACGTACACCGAGACTGTCGAATTCGAGGGCAATCGCCTTTGGGCGAAGGATACGCATGACCACGGACTCACCAAAAGCGGTTGGGAGAAAGCTTACGCGAATATCGATCTTTTCATTTGTGAGATAGATCGTGATACGTCCGTCTTGAGGAACGTCTTCGATGTTGATTTTTACACCCGCGAGAAGCTTTAGACGTCCGATCATTTGCTTCCAGGCGGTTTTTGGAAGTGAGGCAGCATCACGCAGTCGTCCATCGATGCGGAATCGGATTTTGACGTCTTCTTCTTCGGCTTCGATATGTACGTCTGATGATCCGATGCGAAGGGCGGCACCAAAAATCAACGTGATGATATCTGTTGTGCTGACTTGGCTGATTTTTGCTTGGAGATCTTCAAAGTTGGAGATTTCTTTTTCAAATTTTGCGAGGTCTTCTTCTTCGATGCGATATCCGTAGATGATCTCTTTTGGAGTTGGGAGTTTATCGTAGAGCTTGAGTGCGTATTCAAGACTGTCTTCAGAGACGAGATACGTTGAAACGTTCGCGTGGCGTTCTTTTGCGACGCGCTCTGCGATGCGTTGCACCTCTTTTCCGGGGGAGGTTGTGGCAATGCGAATCTCATCACCAACAAGAAAGAAAATAACGGCGCGTACGGTTTGCGCAACGTCGCGCGTGAGGAGGGAGAGCGCTTCAGGAGCAATAGGGAATCCTCGCAGTTGAATAAAAGGGATTCCTTGGGCAGAGGCTTTTTGTGCGGTTTCACGTTCTTTCTCTTGAATACGAACCGAGTCCATCGTTTCCGATAGTTTTGTTTGTATTGTTGCACCTTGCGCGGATCCACCAGCTCTTGGCTTTGAAACAGGGACGGCCTGCTTGGTTGGATCAACTGAAGGCGCTTTAGCCGCATTTGTTGCCCGTGCTTTTTTGAGCAAGTCCTCAATGGAGGTCGCTTTTGTTGCCATACGTTTAGGAGGCTTGTAAATGGTGCATCATTGCGTAGAGCCAGCGATGGATTTTAGCTAATGCGGGTCCTTCACTCAAACGTGTATAGAGGTGATGCCATGCGCGGTATTGGAATGAGAGGTTGAATGCGCCGGCCATGAGCATGATGACGATGAAGAGCATGGCCCAAACGAACCAGGCAAACTCGGCGAGTAAAGAAGCATTTACGAGTACGGCTCCAAGCAGCACAAGGAGCACTGGGAGACCCATTGCAAGAAACAACAAGAGTCCTGCGAGCATAGATCCAACTCCTACCGCGAAGAGAATGAGCGAAACTTCAATGATGCTCAGCCAAGAACCGCGTAACATGATGAGTCCACGCTCTAAGGATTGCGCGACATGTCCTTCTTCGAGAACGATATTATTCAACGCAAAGAAGTGAATTGCTGTGAGCGATAAAACGGCGATGATATATAGAATGGTTACGCCGACGGATGCCACGACTAAGCCAGTAGAAGGGGAGCTCGCGTACAGAGCGAGTGGCATAAGCATGAGGAATCGTGCGAGCCACAATAGACCAAGCGTGACGATATTGAGGGCGAGGACGCGTGGAAGATGTTTCGCTCCAGCGCGCAGACAGTCGCGTAGTCCAGGGCGACCGTTTCGTACTGTGCCTCCAATGCCAAAAATGAGTCCGCCTTGCGCGATGAGCGCGAGGGCGATCGTGATTGCCATGACGGTTATCGATACAATGATTCCTTCGGTCGCTGTAATAGCGGATAGCGAGTCAGGCGCTTCTGTGATGCGCTGCCACATGACTCGGAAAGCGGAGCTCCAAGAGGCATCAAACAAGGTGACTGATTGAAGGCCGATATTTCGTGATGAAACAAGAAACGCATCAAGGATTCCTCCTGTTTGAATGAGGCCTGCAAGCAGGGCAAGTGGCCACAACCAACGCTCGCGCCAGGCTCCACGAAGGGCTGGAGGAAGGATCTCTCGATAGACGTGACGATGTGCGATTTTATTTTTGCGGATCATACAGCGAAATTATAACACGATCGATACAAAAAGGGCGCACCGTGTGCGCCCTTCCTTTTACTTCTTGATTACGTTCTTGATGTTGGCTGGTGGCATGCCGGCGATCTCTGCGAATTGTTCGCGTTCGATCGTTTCATGCGTGGTGAGGTAGTTTGCGATGCGGTCCATGGCATCACGGTGCTTTGTGATGATGGCCTGCGCGGTTTCGAGACCCTGTTTGATGAGAGTGTCGATCTCCGCATCGATGACGACTGCCTTTGATTCTGAATAGTCGCGTTCTTCGTGGATTTCGCGGCCAAGGAAGATCATGTCTTCACGGCGGCCATAGGCGCGTGGTCCGAGAAGTTCGGACATGCCCCACTGGGTCACCATGTTACGAGCGAGAGCCGTGGCTTGGCGCATGTCATTTGAGGCGCCAGTGGTGATATCTCCGAAGATAATCTTTTCTGCGGCATATCCTCCCATGGAAGTGGCGATCTCTTCGACATACTCTTCACGTCTTTTCATCATGCGATCTTCGAGTGGCAACTTGATGGTGTATCCAGCGGCGCGTCCACGAGAAATGATGGAGACTTTTTGAACTGGATCGGCGAATGGGAGGAGGTGGGTCACGAGGGCGTGTCCAGCTTCATGGTAGGCGGTGACTTTGCGCTCATCCTCTCTCATGAGGAAGCTCTTGCGTTCAGGACCGAGCATAACCTTCTCGATTGCGTCGAGTAATTCATCCATGCCCACTTCGGTTTTGTTGTGGCGAGCGGCGGTGATGGCAGCTTCGTTCGTGAGGTTCATGAGGTCGGCTCCAGAGAATCCAGGAGTGCGCTCAGCAAGCTTTTTTAAGTTGACTGTTTTTGCGAGTGGCTTGTTCTTTGCGTGGATCGTAAGGATCTCTTCACGGTCGCGGATGTCTGGTGGATCAAGAACAACGCGGCGATCAAAACGACCTGGGCGGAGCAAGGCTGGATCGAGCACGTCTGGACGGTTGGTTGCTGCAACGACGATGACGCCGAGGTTTGGTTCAAAGCCATCCATCTCAACGAGGATTTGGTTGAGCGTTTGTTCGCGTTCATCATGTGAACCTCCGAGACCAGAGCCACGCTGGCGACCGACGGCATCAATTTCATCGATGAAGATGATGCATGGAGCGGCCTTCTTCGCTTTGGCGAATAAGTCGCGTACGCGTGAGGCGCCGACTCCGACAAACATCTCTACGAACTCTGAACCAGAGATATGAAAGAATGGAACGTCTGCTTCACCAGCAACCGCGCGAGCGAGAAGCGTCTTTCCTGTTCCAGGAGAGCCCATGAGCAAAACGCCCTTTGGAATTTTTGCACCTAGCTTGGCAAACTTTTCTGGCTGTTTTAAGAACTCGACGATTTCGCTTAGTTCTTGTTTTGCTTCACGTACACCGGCCACATCTGCAAATGTAACTTTCTCCTGCGTCTTTGATGTGTCACGAGCAGGGGACTGACCAAAGCCCATTGCTTTGTTGTTTTGTCCTTGGAGCTGTCGTAAGAAAAAGAACATCAAGACAATCAAGACACCCAGAGGGAGAAGCGTTTGGAGAGCGATTGATCCCCAGAATGCAGCGCCTGATTCTTCTTTGATGGTGGTCTTGATGGAGCGCGCGGTTGCTTCGTCGATACCGTAGTTTTTTAAGAGCTCAGAAACGGAGATCGTCGGCTCCTTGTCGACAAAAACCTTGGAGTCATCTGTACGAGTGATTTCCATGCGGTCGCCGCGCACGACGATTTCTTTGATTTTTCCGTCCTTGGTGTCGGCGGCAAAGGTCGCAACATCAAGCGTTTTCTTATCTTCGAGATTCACCATGGAGAGACCGGCGGCCACAAGGACCACGGCTCCCACGATGAGCAAAATATTGCGAATAGTTGTGTTCATAGCGTTGGGCGAGAATAACGAAAAACCGCCGGAACGTCCAGCGGTTTCTCTTGGCTTGATTAAGCCTTTACTTCTTCCTTGAGTTTTCGGAGCGAAAGACCGAGGCGATGGTTCTCCGGATCAATTGAGATGATGCGGAAGTCGAACTCGTCACCGACGCGCGCAATTTCGTTCACGTCCTTCACTGGCTTTGCGCCAAGCTCGCTGATGTGGGCCAAACCGTGGATGTCTTGGTCCAACTCGACGAACAATCCGAATGGGTTGATCTTGAGTACGCGACCCTTTACCCACTGGTTCAACACATACTTCGCGGCGACACTTCTCCATGGATCGTCGATGAGCTTCTTCATGGACAAGAAGATTTTGGAACCTTCAATGTTGATGACTTCTGCGCCAACGTGGTCTCCGACTTTGAGAACATCACGTGGGTGATCGATGCGCTGCCAAGCGATCTCAGAAATATGTACGAGACCTTCGAGGTTCTCATCAAAGCGGACAAATGCTCCGAAGTCGGTGACGGCGGTGACATCACCTTCGACACGGCTTCCGACTTTGTACTTCGACAAGACGGATTCTTGCTTGGTTTCCCACACTGCTTTTTCAGAGACAACGACTTTCTCTTCCTCTTCGTTCACGTCGAGCAACTTTACCTCGAGTGTTTGTCCGACGAGCATCTTAAGCTTCTCTTGGATCTTGTTCTTTTCACCACCGGCTACGCGTGGGTAGTTGGCAGGGGAGAGTTGAGAGACTGGGATGAACGCTGGAACGTTTTCGACGCGTGTGACCAAGCCGCCTTTGTTTGCATCAAGGATTTTCACGGAGATGACCACATTCGCTGTGAGCAATTCCTTGATCTTTTCCCATGAGCGCTTGCGACCTGCTCCCTTGAGCGAGAGTTCGAGTTCGCCGAATTCGTTATCGAGTTCGATGACGGTTGCTTCTACTTCGTCACCGAGACGAAGGTCGAGGTGCTTGTCGAGTTCTGGTCCGCGGATCAAGCCGATCGCGAGTCCATTAATATCGACGCGTACTTCATTGCGACCAACGGCAATAACGTACCCTTTGATTACTTCGTTTAAGTTTGGGAAAGCCGGGGAGGCTCCAGACTCCATGAGTTTGGAGATTTCCGACTCGCTTTGAATCGTTTTTTCCATACCGAATAACTGAATAATCCATATGAATTCCTTGGGTCTTCCCTTGGAATTGGTCTGCCGTGGGTCAATCGCCCCGGTCCAGAAGCCGTGAATGAAGGTATCAGTACGCGAAGCTTAGGCAAAAATTGGGGAAACGTCAAGGGATTAAAGTAGCATTAACTCACACGGGATACCGATTAACTCATCGGAACCACCGATTAACTCCCTCGTTCCCTCTTGTGCTCAAGAGGGAGGCAATTCAAGAGGAGGGAGGAACTTGAGAAATATCACCCGAAGTTTTTCAAGAACATTGTCCATGCAATAAAATTCATGATTCTTGAATCGAATGACGGTTATTCCTAGAGAGTTAAGAATCGTCTCACGCTCGAAGTCATATACACGCCCATCTACTGAAGCGTGTTGTGAACCGTCCAATTCGATGCCAATATGGAATTTCGGACAGTAGAAATCTAGAATAAATCTATCTACTCCGAACTGACGAAAAAATTTCAAGCCAAGGAATTTTCTATTACGAAGCCGGCTCCATAAAAGGTGTTCTTCTGGCGTCATTTCATGTCTCAATTCTTGTCTGCGCGCTTTTAGTAATGGATCATTGTGTGGAAATTGCATACTATACCGCGTTCACTATTTTCCAGGTTATTGTCAAGCGTTCGCGCCTCCCGTTGCCTGCCTCCCTCTTGAGTACAAGAGGGAACGAGGGAGTTAATCGGAAGGCGCGAGGGAGTTAATCGGTGTTAATCGGTGGTACCCGTGAGTTAATCGGTAGTACGACGGAATTATCGTTGCGCGATAAAATTATCCTGCGTGGTATCATCTCTAAGTATGTCTGAATATTTTCTTGATTTACGCGATACCACAGCGGTTTGTGATTTTATTGAATCAGTTCTTGGATTTGTCCCAGATAAGGACCGACGGCCGTATGAAACGGTGGTTGAGGAGGTCCGTGGTGAGAAGGGTTCGGTGACGGTTGAACGTCTCGCAGAGATGGCGAAGAACATCGCGGCGGTTACTTGGGCACGTCGTCGTGCTCTGACGCGTTTCATTGAAACGGTTGGATCAGAACTTGAATGGGAAGGCGTGATAAAAAATGTTCGTCCAACCACGGCGACGCTTTTGAAGAAATTGCGTAAAGACGGACACGCCCCAGATCTTGCAAGTACACTCGCTCATCAAGACGCTTCAACGCTTTTGAAAGATGATCAAGAAATTGAGATAGGGATGATTCGTGATGAGGTGCGGGCAAATTTGTATGACGATCACGCGGAGAGTCTGGTTCCCATTATTGAGGAGGCCCAGAGTGAGCTTAAAGCAATGAAAAAACGTCTCAAGAGAGTTCGTCAGCAGGCTGATTCAACGACTGGCACACAACAGATTTCGTATTTTGATAAGTTGGCGGCTTTAGAAGATCGAATATATTTCGCTGGGGAAGTGGTGCCACTTGAAGTGCTGGATGCGGAGATTCAATTCGATGCGAGCGAGCAAGTATTAGAGGGATAAAAAAAACGGACCCGAATGGGTCCGTTTTTATATTCTTACTTTTTGTTCAATCCGTAGAGCGCTGTCCACGTTTCTTTTCCTTGCGTGTCCACGAGACGCGCTTGATACTCAACGCGATCGGTCGAAAGCGCAGGGCTTGTCCAGCGACACATGTCAGATGGGCAAGTCATGACGCGAGCGCCATTCATGAAGAGTTCGAGGTGGTTCGCTCCATTCGGTGACCAACCAGAAAGCGTGAAACCGAGCGTATCGCCAGCCGTGAACGTATCGTTCTTTGTGGCAGATACCGTTACATAAGGGCCTGGCGTGTTCAGCGTTTCCCACCAAGCGCGTGAAATGGTAACCGAGCTTGCATCTGTCCAAGCCACGTGGCCTTTCATGTCTGTGATGCGTGCGTTTACTGTCACGACTTGGCCATGGTTCCAGTCACCCGTGCGGATGATAAAGGCACAGTCACGAGCGGTTGTTCCAGATGCGAAACTGCAGGTTTTGCGAGTGGCGCCGTTTACGACCATGTCGATTTTGGCGATACCGTTTGCTGACCAAGTTCCGACGCTATATGTCGATTCTTGAGTAGCTTCGATCTGCGCGGTTGGGGGATTGAGCCAGCTCCATCGTGTAATGCCGTCGGTTGAAGCAGCGGAGCCGGCTGGAGTCGGGCTCCAGTTTGCTGCGCGGATAGTGACACTGCGTCCATTGCTCCATGCTTCCTGTCCATCCGTATTGATAGCACGAGCAACAAACGAGAAGCTTGTGTTATCAGCGTAAGATGCGGCATCAATAGTGAGTTCACACTTCACTTCACTCATGGCAACGCCATAGCGACAAATCTGACGGATCTGACCGCCGTAAGAGATTTCAATGCGATCAAGACCAACGAGACTATCAACACCGAATGCGCGTACCGTGAGCGTTCCGCCGCGACGGATGTCGGTGACATCAGGGGAGAGCGTGAGGCGAGAGGCGAATGCGGGTGAATTGATTTGAATCGTTCCCGATGATTCGACAGGAGCAATGTTCTGGGTTGGAACGGTTGCGATTGAAGTCGCTGCAGGACGTGTGATTGTCGTGGCTGGAATCCATACAGCGTTTCCTTTTCCGTCTGTGATGCGGGCATTCAAGAAGAGGTCGGTGCCGACTGGATAGTCGTTTGCGCTCAAATGAATTTCACAGGTTGTTTGTGTTTTGACCTTTGCGAAATTACAGGTGTTTGCAACCTGACCATTCAACCAGAGATTCATCGTGGAGATACCGTCCGTCGTATCTTGAGATGAGACGACATAGTTCGCGGTTGTTCCTGATGGAAGACTGGAAACCACAGGAACCATCCAAGAAGCGAAAGAAATACCAGTGCCGGAATCCTTTGAAAGGGATGGGATGATGGTTGTGATAGGCGTGAGGCCAGCTTTAGAATCACGACGAACGTTCAAGGTGATGATGCGGCTTTGCGTGGCTGCACCAAGTTTGTTTAACGCTTTCGCCTGAAAGACAACGGCGCGATTGGTAAGGCCGTTCGCCCAATAGGTCGTGGTGAATACACATTCGGTTCCAGGGCAGACACGGATGCGTGCTCCGTTTACGTAGATTTCAATTCGATCCATGCCGACGATATCCGAAGCCGTGGCGCGGAACGTAAAACCCATTCCATCACCGACGGTAAGGTCGGTAGGAATGCCTTCGACACGGAGATCGGTGCCGTAGATGGCGTTTGCAATTCCGCTCGCATTAGAAGTGGCGATTGGTGCAGGAGCAACTTGTGCTTCTGCGATTGCATCATCTACAGATTGAAGCGTAGTCCAGCCGTTCATATTCAAGCCTGTGACAGCGAATCCATTGCCACCGCTCACAGAGAGAATTCGATCTTTTGCTGTGCCTTTGGAAACAAGAGCTGAACCATCATAACGATATAAAGAAGTGCCGGAAATCAACATCCAACTTGAACCACCGTAAGCGGCTTTGAGAGAGCTACCTGTTGCGAGTCCAAGTGCTTTTGTCTGGTTTGAAAGATTGGTCCAGATTGAATCATCAAAACTCCAGAGACCATCTGTTGTGGTCATGAGTGCAGAGCTGTTATTGCTCCATACGTTCAACACGGGGAGAGAGGATGGGACGCCTTTGAGAGCCGTCATGGTCAATCCGTTGATGCTCCATGCCATCAGGTGGCCGGTTTGCTCACCAATCCAGAACCAGCGGCCATTGATAAATGCAGCATGGCCATTATTTGTTGATTCGAGTGGTAACACGACATCCTGTGGAATAGAGGCGGTGCCATTCACGAAGACAAGGCGCTTGGTGCCATTGGCGGTGGTATTTAAATACCATTGACCATCATGTCCTGTTGCTTCGAGCGTTTCGACGGAAGAGGGGAGGACATTGGTCATGTCGGCCCAGTTTTCGCCGTCGCGCAACCAAAGCGAACCACGACGATCATCGAGTGGCTTGTTCCAAACGAGCCATTGGCGACCGTCTGATGCGAGAAGTTTAATGGAATTCAAACCGTGATCACGAGCTTCCTGTGAGAGATCAGTAACCGTGGTTCCGTCAAAACGGAGCAAGGCACGACCATCTGAAAGCAACCATGATCCTTGGCGTTCAGCCGAAAGGGTCAGGTTTACGCTATCACGTTGCGGGAGGGACGAGCTCTTGTCAGTCCAAGTCCAGGCATCGCGATCTGCGGAGACAGAAGCAACCGAGGTCAATGCGCTAAGCGCGACGACGAAGATCGCTCCGAGGAAAAACGGCTTATTGTAGAGTTGTTTCATAGATATAGATTCCGGCAGGAATCATGTCTACGTACCAAAAAATGGTCATTTTGTCAACCCTACCAGCCCCGTTTCGCAAACTTTGTGCCGCCTGATATCCTGAGCGCATGTCCCAAGATCTGTATTCCGTTTGGAAAGCGCAAGAACAAGCGCAATTTGAGAAAATACGGTTAACGCGACCTGATTTGCTGGAGCGGCCAGAATCCCCAGATCCTGACTTAGTATTAGGGATGATTGGTGTAACTTTTTTGCCAGATACGCGAACGCGAGGATATATTCGTTTATTTCCTCAAGACTTCATTGTTGAGGAGATTCGAAAGGATGGAGGAATCGTGGCCTTGTCCGACGCGCCAACCTTTCAAGATTCTGAAGACCATCGAACCTTGTTTGTAGACGTGGTGAAAGCGGGAATTGCGCATCATCATGCGCTACACGATTTGTACTCAATGCTTGGTATTGCGGAAGGTCAGCTCGGATATGCAGGTATTAAAGACTCGATCGCACTCACGGCTCAGCGCGTTTCTTTGCGTGGCATCACAAAAGAACAGGTGGAAATGTTTACGCATCCGCATCTCTCTTTGCGTCCAGTTGCCTATGGAAATGGGGCTTTGCAGATCGGGGATTTGATTGGGAATCGCTTCACAATCACGGTGCGTACAGAAGGAGCCTTTAGTGAATCACTTATTGATACACTTGGTACGATTGGGGGATATAACTTTTTTGGGCCTCAACGTTTTGGGCTGCGTGTGAATTCTCATTTATTTGGTCAGAAGCTTCTTCAGGGAGATGTTGAGGGTTTGCTGAAAATGTATTTTACTCAACCTGGTCCATTTGATATTCCGTTATTTCGTGAAGTGCGTGAATCGCTTGGGGCTGTTTATGGTGATTGGGCACGCATGTTGAAGATCGCTTCATTTTTACCAAGCAGTTTGGGGAGTGAGATAAAAGTTCTTGAAGCATTAGTTCGTGAACCGCAAAAAACCCGCGCAGCCTTTACCGCCATTAAAGATCAGGTGAAGCTTTGGCAGGCGGCTTATGGTTCATGGATCGTAAATCGTCATCTTTCGCGTTTGATTCAAGCAGGTGGAGAGATTCCAGAAGAGTTGTCATTACCGTTGGTTCCAGGAGGTATTCTGAAAGAATATGCTGATCTAATTGAATTAGATGGTACGGCAGATTATGAAAAACAAATGGCATTTTTCCCATTTTTACAGACGACTGTAAAAACAATTCCTACGAGATTACGCGCAAAAAATCTTGCGTGGGAAGCAACGGATGAAGGCGTAGTATTACGTTTTGAACTTGGAAAAGGTTCATATGCTACTTCATTTTTGTCGCATGCGTTTCGCTTGTATGAAGGATTGCCGATTCCGTCGTGGGTACAAGGCGGAGAGGTGGATGGTTTGGCAGTCATCGGCGGCGGGACCGTTGCACCGTGGAAAGAAAAGTTCAAAAATGTGCTCGTGAAGCGTGACCCGAATAAAGAAAAAGAAGAAGAATAATTTTTTTAGATTTTGAAAAGGCGCCCGCACCGGAGATATCCGGGGGCGCCTTGTCAGTGTATGGTCAGCCGTTCTTGACGGCTGCGATCTTTGCCGCGAGCTTCGCCGTGAGCGTCTGACCCGTGGGGGGCAGAGACGACTCTTCGCCGAAGCCGCGACGGGGGTGGTAGCGAAGGACGTTGACCTTCGCGGGTCGTCCCTCTTGGACGCCCGTGAGGTTCACCGTTGCCGAGCCGTCCGGATTGTCCCAGACATGCGCGGCGACGAAGACGCGGTCCGAAGCGAGGAATGCTTCGACCCGCTTCACGAGTGCGAGGTCTTGGACCAGCTCGTCACCGGGGAGGTGATACTCGGCCGTCACGCACCACTTCTGTTTGTTGGTGTCCGTGAACTCGCCAGTCTCCTGGTCGACCTGTGGCGCCTGCGTGATCGCGGCACCGATGAGGATGAACCCACAGGCGAGTAGATCGCTGTGGACCTCGCCGAGGGAGGCGTTCGCAAGTCCGTACTTGCCGAACACCTGAACCCCCGTGTCGCCCAACATCCCGGGACGTGCCTGAGGCACGCCCTGCTTCGCCGCCTTTGCCTGGCGGCTTTCGTTGATGCGGCGGATGACCTCGCGGCCCCGCCTCTCGATCTCCACGTCCTCGATTCCGAAGGCGCGGACGATCTCGTCACGCGTCACGGCGCTCTTGGTGTGGAACTTCACAAGAACGCGGTCATTCTCCGGCTTTGCCATGGCGCTCACTTCTCCTTCGTTCTGAATCGTTGCGGAGCGGCTCTCGAAGCCGCTCATGGTTTGGTGGCCCATCCCCAAGAGCTGGGAAAGGACCGTCATCGTGAGAATTGCGTTCAGAATCATTCCTATCTCCTACTGTTACGGGTCGGCAAAAGCCGCCCAAGGTCGTCGTTCATGCCTCTGTTCCGTGTTTCGGAGACGAGAGTCGAACGTGTAAGGATAGCACAAAAAAGCGTGTTTGTCAATATTATAATCATTTCGCCAGGGTTCGCAGTTTTTTGGCTATGAGAAGGCTTGCTTCATCCCAATTTCCAATAGTTGTAGTGGTTTTGTGGTCTTCTGGTTTGTCTAAAGCCTGACAGATTGCCTCGATCCAATAGTGTGGTTTTGCTGGAGGAGCGAAGCGTGTTCCTGAAGGGGCGATCTCGGGCAATGAACCCGAAGTGGAGGCAATGCAGGGTGTGCCAAAATGGGCTGCTTCGTGGAGCGGTAGGCCAAATCCTTCGTACCAAGATGGGTAGCAAAAGATAGCGGCATCACGCATAAGTGCAAACAGCTCTGGGTAGGTTGGCCTTGGAAGTTCAGGTGTGCCCGTTATTTTGAGTTTAACATCAGAATATTTTGGATTTTTGATGAGTTCTGCATGGGCTGTTTTTATACACTCAACGTTTTTCCGTGTTCCACCCAGCGACAAGATGAACCGGTTATTTTGTTGTAGGGGCGCGATTAATCGCGCCCCTACGATTGGGGGCTCCATCTCGATTCCAATAGGGATGACCGTGATTTTGTCTTGATTGATCCCTAATATGTGAATGAGATCGCGTTTGGTTGTTTCTGAAACAGCAAAATGGTGTGTGGCGTTTTTAATTAATGTTTGTGGCTTTACCAAGATGTGCCAGAGACGCGATTTCCATCCAAACCACTTGGGTTCAATGAGGAATGACATGTCATGCACAAGGAGTGCATAGGGAATTTTTGGTTGGCCGACAAATTCTAGATTCGGTAAAAATAAAAGATCAGCATGTTCTTTTGCGAAAAATTGATCGTAGGAAATGATTCCGAGAAAAGTGAGAGCGGCGACAAGTTTATTTGGAAGGCCGTTCTTGAGACCACTTGTTTTAATGACAGCTGTATCAGGTTCAAGAGCTTTTACGAGGGCTGGTACAAGACCCGACGCGAGTCGTGGTACTCCACCCATCCATGGGCGGAGAAGTGGTCGGCCGTCTATCATCACTTTCATACGTGATGGTTATTCCATGCAAGGTCGAGTCGTTCTCTGAGTTGTTTTTGGAAGCGTGGTTTTCCAAAGCTTTCTGCATGTCGACGGATTTCGCGTGGGTCAAACCGTGATGGATCAAAGCGAAGGGCAGCATTACCTACGTCTTCCCAGCTTTGTACTTCAAAAAACGTCCCCGTGACTCCATCGATTACGGTTTCTGCTGCGCCACCTTGTCCGAATGCGACAATGGGTCGGCCAGCGGCCATTGCTTCTACAGCGGTGATGCCGAAGTCTTCAATTTGTGGATGCAAGAATGCGATCGCTTCTCGGAAGAGTTGGATTTTTGCTTCGTCAGTGATGTGACCGAGGAATTCAGTTTTTGGTCCAGCGAGCTTGCGTAGTTTGTCGAACTCAGGACCTTCTCCAAAAATTTTGAGGGGGATATTGAGTTTTGCAAAGGCGCGTACCGCTAAATCAAAGCGTTTGTAGGCAACGAGACGACCGCCTGTGAGCCAATAGGTTCCAGGCTTTGTTGAAAGGGGGATGCGTTCGATATCAACGGGTGGGGTGAGTACTTCTGCTTCGCGTTGATAATAACGGTGGATGCGCTGTTGGGAAGTTCGGCTATTTGTCAGAATTATATCTGGCCTTTGTGCGGCGGCCGTGTCCCATCCGCGGAGATGGTGGAGAAAGGTAGGAAGAATTTTTTTGATGAGTTTCGGACGGGGGAGTTCGTTTACGTATCCAAGTCGCTCCTGCCAGAGGAAACGAGTTGGGGTGTGCATGTAACAAGCGTGTAGCGCATGCGGTTCTGCGAGTGCGCCTTTCGCGAAGCTGGAAGAATTTGAAAGTACGAGATCGTATCCAGTGAGGTCAAATCGTTCTACTGCTTCTGCCATGAATGGGAGATACCATTGGTAGTGACGTACGGCAAAGGGTCTTTTTTGAAGATGGGACGGGCGAATATCCGCGCTCTTAAATCCGATATGTGTGCGGGCTGGATCATGAAACAACGTAAAAATAGGTGCGCGTGGGAACATCTCATGCATCGCGAGCAGGGTGCGTTCGGCTCCGCCATCTTGTACAAGATAGTCGTGGACCAGAGCGACACGCCTCGGACCGGCGTGCGTTTCGACTCTGGGTGGCGTTGCGGCCAAGGTCATATGGTGAGTCTAGGTCGCGCGGATGGTATAATCAATATCAGCTATGCGACGGCTTGATTTGACCTTTGCTTTTCTCCTTCTTCCGCTGGATTTTCTTGCGTTGATTGGTGCAGCTGTAACGGCCTATGCTTTGAGATATTCAAAGTTATTCACAGCAATTCGTCCGATACTTACAGACGTTCCGTTTAACCGCTGGTTTGAGGCCTCAGCATTTTTTGCATTGGTCTGGATGTTGCTGTTTGCGGTTGCGGGTTTGTATTCGCTTAAGCGTCGTCGTGCGTGGAGCGTGCTTGGTCGTGTATTTCTCGCTTGCACGGCTGGGGTGATGTTCGTGATCGCGACTGTTTTCTTTCGTCTCGAGTGGCAGACCTCGCGTTTTCTTGTGCTCGCTGTGTGGGGGCTCGCGATCGTGTACGTGAGTTTGTTCCGCATGCTGCTGCATATTTGTCGCCTTGCGCTTTTGCGTGGAGGTTTTGGACATCAGCATCTCGCACTTATCGGGCATTCATCGACCGCAAAAGATCTTTTGCTCATGTATAGAGATCACCCAGGAATCGGCATCAAGCCAGTGAAGCATGCGAAGAGTTGGAATGATGCGACACGAAAAGAGCTTGGCCGTCTTGCAGATGAGGGAACATTGGACGTGCTTCTTTTGGCTGATCCTGATCTTGATAAAAATACAGCGCTCGACATGATCGCATTCGCTGAAGAGCATCATGTTGAGTTTCGTTATCTCGCAGATTTATTTTCCGCCACGTTTACACGAGTAGAAATGGACACGACCGGAGGAATTCCGGTGATTCAAGTAAAGCGCACGCCACTTGATGGATGGGGCCGTATCGCAAAGCGCCTGTTTGATATTGTTGTCTCTCTTTTTCTCATTCTTGTCGTGAGTCCGGTTTTGCTCGTCATTGGCGTTGCACTCATGATTGAAGATGGTTGGCCAGTGATTTACAGCAGTGATCGCGTAGGGGAGCGTGGTCGCGTGTTTCGTTTTATGAAGTTGCGTTCTATGTGGCGTAAGATGTCGACGGGAAAAGAATTTGGCGGCGCTTCGGCCATGAAATTTGAGCAACAGCTCATTAAAGAGAAATCCATTAAAGAAGGGCCTGTCTATAAGATTGGGGATGACCCTCGTGTCACGCGTATCGGATATTTTATTCGTCGCTGGTCTATTGATGAGCTCCCACAGTTTTTCAATGTGCTCTGGGGAGATATGTCGCTTGTCGGACCGCGTCCGCATCAGCCGAGAGAGGTTGAAAAATACGAGGCGCATCATAGACGTGTATTGGCGATTAAGCCCGGCATCACGGGTATGGCGCAAATCAGTGGACGTTCAGATTTGGATTTTGATGATGAGGTTCGTTTAGACACTTGGTATATCGAAAATTGGTCGCCCATGTTAGATTTTTATATTTTACTGAAGACGCCATACGTGGTCATTAAGAAAAAGGGTGCGTATTAAAAACGACCCATGATGGGTCGTGGCTCGCGTTTAGCGAGTGAGAAGTGCTCTGAAGTCTGGATGCCAGTCGCGCAACCAGGCGCTGGGAGGCTCGAGACCGCTCCAGCTTGCGAGCGACCAAGTCAGTGCCATCCTTGGATCTGGGCCCGGAATTCGGGCGTTGCCGACCTCCATCTCACCAGCGGGCAACAGGCCGACGATCTGACACTCGATTGTTCGATCGGCGTGTCGGATGTACCGGATTGTGAGCTCGCGGAGCTCTGGTCCCCACAGCTGGACGTAGCCTGGGTAGCTCTCCAGGAGTGACAGGCGGCTTGCCGCGAGCGTGTCAGGATCGAGCGCTTCGCGTCGATCGCAGACCTCTGACTGGCGTCGCGACGTTCGGCAGATGGTCATGTCCGGTTGGACGGTGAGCGTCAGCCCTGGATCCGAGGGATCGGCGGTTGACGTTTGGGCTTGGGCCGAGGATGCGATGAGAAGGAGCGACACGATTGCGAGGAGACGAATGAACATGAAAAACCTCCGTGGCCAGAGAGAACCATATTTTGTTATGAGCGTCAATCCTGATGAAAAGAAAAAATCCACCTACGCTCTGGTGAGCTTCGGTGGAATTAGAGCCGTCCGCCCTGGTAGAAGGCTTCGCAGACCTCTTGGTCCTTGAACCCTGTTATCTTGAGTTTGATGGTCACGTCGCCGACGAAGCGCGTGAACTGGGTGTCGTCCCCGTTGTCGGAGAAGATCATTCTCGTTTGTGGCTTCTTCGAGATTTCTCTCTCGAAGGTCTTGAGTCCGATCACGCGGTTGAGCTGGTAGCTCTGCACGCGGGCCTCGTCGAGGAAGAGGAGTGCGTCCGTTGGATTCGGGCCGTACTTGATCAGACTCTTTTCCGCCCACCACGTTTCCATGGTGAGCCGCCAGAGTGCCTTCTGTCGCCCTTCGCCGTAGAGAACGTAGCGTTGGCTCATGTTGAAGTTGTGGCCGAAGCGCGTCTCGATCAGTAGGAGATCGGGATGCTCGGTTTCGTGATACGGGAACTGTTTCGAATCACGTAACGTGGGTCGATCGGCCTCCGTAACCTTACCCGCCGTGATGGCGAGGAGGGCACGGGCGACGAAATCCTGCAGGTCTTGGTCTGTGTAGGTTTGCAATGTGCGCCTCCAGTCGGCAGCCCATCAAATTTTGTGTCGTTTGTCAATCCCTTTTGCGACGCTAGACTGAGGTGGTACTATCCATGCCATGGCGAAACTTTCTTCACATTTACGTACATTTCTTGAATACCTCGAGATTGAAAAAGGACGATCTCCGCTCACGGTACGAAATTATGAATTCTATTTGCAGCGTTTTATTACGTGGGCAAAAGATCCTGATGCGGCTTCAATCAATCAAGATGATATTCATAATTATCGATTGTTTTTAAATAGACTTGAAAGTCGTGGGGAGGGGACTCTTAAGAAAAGTACGCAGAATTATCACTTGATCGCCTTACGTTCTTTTCTTAAGTTTTTAGCGAGACGCGACATTAAAACAATGGCGCCAGAAAAGATTGAGCTTGCAAAACAAGGGTCGCGAGATGTCTCATTTCTTGATGCGACAGATCTTCAGCGGTTGCTGGAGGCTCCAGAACGCTCTGAACTTTCACCGATTGTAAAAGCACGCGACAAATCAATTCTCGAATTATTTTTCTCGACAGGGATGCGCGTGTCAGAACTCGCGAACTTGAAGAAATCACAAATTAATCTTGCGCGTGATGAGTTCACGGTTCGTGGAAAGGGTGACAAGACGCGAGTGGTTTTCCTTTCGAATCAAGCCCGACATTCTTTGCGGACCTATCTCGAACTACGAAAAGATGAAGTGCCGCATCTGTTTGTAAGGCACGATCGAGCGAAGAATGAACAAAAAGAGGTTGGAGCGATCACACCGCGCTCGATCGAGCGATTAGTGAAATATTATGCGGCTGCGGCAGGAATTCCAAAGCATGTTTCTCCGCATACCCTTCGTCACTCGTTCGCAACTGATCTCTTGATCAATGGGGCGGATATCCGTAGCGTTCAGGCGATGCTCGGACATTCATCAATTACAACGACGCAGATCTATACTCACGTGACAAACCAGCAATTAAAAGAAGTTCACAAAGCATTTCATGGAAAAACTGTAGACGAAACCTAATATGCAACTCAATGAATACCAAGACGAAGCATCAAAAACCGCATTGTATCCGGGGAGAGGTTCAAATCTGACATACACGGTTCTTGGCTTATGCGGAGAGAGTGGAGAGATCGCCGAGAAGATGAAAAAACTTGGTCGTGATCGTGGGGGAGTGATGGACGACGCATGGAAGGTTGAGATGACCAAAGAATTGGGCGATGTATTGTGGTATATCTCGCAAGCCGCATTTGAACTTGGTGTGGACCTTGAGACGGTGGCTGCGGCAAACGTGGAGAAGCTTCGTTCACGCCAACAACGTCAAACACTTCACGGAGACGGGGATAACAGGTAGGCTGGGGCCGCTTGCCCCTCATGCCCTTGTAGCTCAACGGATAGAGCGCCGGACTTCTAAGCCGCGATATGTTGGTTCGATTCCAACCGAGGGCACCATCAAAAATCCCGCCAATGGCGGGGTTTTTGTATTTGACGGCCCGCTTAGGGCGTCCTAGGCTAGTTTTATATGGAATTCATCCTCTCTTCGTTTTTCTTTTGGGTCATTGTTGCCGCGGTTTTATTGCGTTCCGTGCGTCAGGTAAACCAATATGAGCGTGGGGTAAAGTTCATGTTCGGGAAGTTTCATAAGTTGGTAAACCCAGGTTGGCGCTTGGTTTTTCCTATCATTCAGACCATGACAAAGGTGGATATTCGCATTAAGGCGCTGGAAGTGCCGTATCAGGATGCCATCACGAAGGATAACGTTTCTTGTAAAATCAACGCCGTAATCTACTATAAGATTATTGATGCAGGTCGTTCATTGATTGAGGTTGAGAATGTCTGGAATGCGGTTTCGCAGCTTGCTCAAACAACGATGCGAAATGTGTGTGGTGAGCTCACGCTTGATGAGCTTCTCTCGGAGCGTGATCAGGCTTCACGACGTATTAAAGAGTTGCTCGCTTCACATGCAGCGACATGGGGAATTGATGTGCAGGGTGTTGAATTGAAAGATATCGTGCTTCCAGAAGACATGAAGCGCACGATTGGTAAGCAAGCAGAAGCTGAACGTGAAAAGCGTTCGGTGATCATCAATTCTGAAGGAGAAGTGATTGCAGCTGAGAACCTTCGTAAGGCAGCTGAAATTCTTGCGTCGTCTCCAGGTGCATTACACTTGCGTACATTGAACACGATTAATGATGTATCGAGTGATGAAAGTAATACGATTTTGTTCGCTCTTCCAATTGAAGTGTTGAGAGCGTTTGATAAGTGGGGGAAGGGTTAATAAAAAAATCCCCGCTCATGCGGGGATTTTTTTTGTTAATCGAGTGTGATTGTTTGAGATAACTCGCTCGTGGGATTGTAATCGTTCGCTGAAAGAATATCTGTTCCAAATGTGTAGTTGGTATAGAACGTGTCAGCGATATCTCGGATGCTCTTGTTCCATGTTTGGCCGTAGAGTGCGATCGCGAGTTCTTCAGAATTGACCCAGCGTAGGACTCCGCCTTTTGCGACGGCGTATGTTTTTGGATCCGTGGTGAATTTAACCATGAGTTTTCCTGGGCGGAATGTTACATTTTGCCCAAGCGTATATTGTCCCATTTGTTGCGTGCTAATAACGCGGACATTATCGAAGTTTGGATACCAAGAAAAATACGTTTCGCTGTTTGGAAATGCATGACGTTTTCCATCCGCGCCAAGATAGTACACGGCGCGGCACGCGTCATCGGATTTGGCTTTTGTTGAGCAGGCGAGCTTGATGAGATCGCGTGGATTGATTGAACCGGTGTACAGCGTTTCTGTGGTCGGGCTAGGTGATGGGGTTGGTGTAGGGATTGTTCCTACTTTGCTTGGGACTTCGGACATGTAATCTTGATAGGATGACCATGTCACGCCCGTAAGTTGAGCTCCGGTTTGGACGAATTGTTGCCCAAGCCATCCACGGGAGCCGCCGACTTCCACGCGGTACCAACCGTCTGTGAAGCCGATTACCTGAACGGCCGTACCAGCGCTGATTGTTTTGATAACGCTTGAGCCCGTCATACAAGCTTGGTCACGGAGGAATACACCAGATTTTATGGTTCCGGATCCTGCATATTGCAGAACTGGATCAACGTAGCAGTCACTTGCAAAAACAGGCGCTGGGAGAGCACTGGCTAAGATGGCGATGGTGGTGAGGGAAGCGAGAATTCGTTTCATATAGAAATAGCATAGAACAAACGCAAAGAGTCGGGGAGACATGATGTCTGGGCCGAGATATACTACTTCCGTCGTATGTTCAAACAGCAACAGTCACCGAGAATATTGCCACAGAGTCCTTTTCAAGATCCACGATCAGGTGAGAGTCCATCCGCTCGTTATCCACGGATCGTAAATGAATTGGCTCGGAAATTTATTTATAATACCGGTGAATTAAAGTTGCTAGAAATTGAGAGAGCGATTGAAGAAAAAAAGAGGCAGCCCGGCATGTCCGAACTTGAGGCGGAAAGAGGCGAGTTAGAATCTTTGAAGTTGTTTCTACAAGGAATGGCTGAACAAGAAGTAGCAAATACACGCATGGACCTGTGGTGGCCTGAAATCAAGCGTCAGGATAAGCCAGAGACGCTTACTCGGGAACAGGTGCATACGCTGTATGAAGCTTTTGAGCATCGTCGTCCTTTGGAATATGCAGAGAATCGCGCTATTCATTTTTATGAGGCTTGGCTTGAATTCCATCCTGAATTAGGAGTGAAATTAACTGAGAATATCAGCCTTGATCGTGCGGATGTTGAAGTGTTGCTTATTGATTTGCGTATTAATATCGCTGAACGCATTTTGGATACGGAACAACGAAGAGCTGAATTGGAGAAGTTGGATCAAAAGCTCGCAGATATTATCGAACAACTTCCTCGTGAACAATTTGGAAAGAAATATGAATTGGAAGAAATCTATTTATTACGTCGTTTGATTCATACAGCGGATACGGGGCATCTCGCTTCAGTGAGACATGGAATGCCGCGAGAAGATTTGAGACCTGATTTTGGATCTGTAGACATGGTGTTAACTTCCGCGGGTCGTCGTATCGATTTTCAAATGAAAACGCATAATCCAGATGCGCGACTTGAAGCAAGAGAGACGCAATATCAAAGCGTGAAGAAGGCAGAACAAAATGCGAAAGCGAATGGAACAAATGTGGTGAAGCTGAACGCGAAGGCCATTGAAAATACGTATCAGAATTCGCTCCGTCAGGTTGATAAGCGTACTTCCCAGAGCGTGAGAGACAAGTATGCGGCCTTGCAGCCTCTTGTCATTGTAATTCAACGCTTGGATGAGAAGGATCAAGCGAGATTTCTAGAACCAATCGGATTTAAAGAAGTTGATCTACAACGAGAAGAAGAAGCATTTGAAAAAGGTCAGGCCGAAATGACAGCTCATGGGGAAGCATGGAGAAAGAAACGCGAAGAGGATCGCTTGGACCGTGAACGAATTGATGCTGAGTATCTTGCGGCTGAGAAAGCAAAGATCGAAGCGCAACAGGAAGCGGAAAGAGATCGAGCGCGACGTATTTTGGAGGATCAACAGCGCCAGGTGGAGGCGTCTGCAGCTAAACGAGCGGCGATCGCTGCGGCGTCTGAACAGAAGAGAAGATCTTCAGAAGCGGAACAGGCCGCAAAGCAGGAGGAGCTGGAAAATCAAAAACGAGCGGCGGAAGAAGCGAAAAAACGAAAAGAACGTAAGGCGACAAAAGATGAAGAGAAGAAGTGGGTAGAGACGAAGCTCGCCGAACTAGGGAAGCCGGATTCGCTGGTGAGTCTTGGGTTTCTTGCTGTGGAGGATCGTAATAAGATCCCAGCTATTCTTGCTGCGAGAAAACGGCTTCTTGCCGAGAAGTATCCAAATGCAAAAAGCGTGTTGAAGGAATTTCCGTTCCAACAATAAAAAACACCCACCGAAGCTCAGCAGAGCGCAGGTGGGCTAGTGACGGCCGTGTTCTCGATCCCATTGCTCCATGTCGTGGATGACATAGTCGGGGATGGGCTCACCCAACCGCTCATACGCTTCCGCTTCCTTGCGGAAGATGTTGATCTCTTTGGCGCTCACTTCGACGGTGTGTTCGTCGGGGAGTAGGACCACGAGGTGGCCTGGGCGTTCAGAGATTACTTTCCCGCCCGTTGTTTCTGCGAGCCATGCGGCGAGACGCGTAGGAACTTCGCGGGACGCGCGTACGTCAGCAAGATTCGTGATGTCCGCTTTCTGTCTTGGAGAGCGCTTTCGCTGATTGTTCAATGGGCTCCTTTCCAAAGCCGAGTGTACATAATATTTACGAATTGTAAAGGGTTCAGTCTCTGAAATACAAAAGATCCGACCTCTTTCGAGGCCGGATCTTTTGCGACGGGCGCGATTAGGCGCGGCGTACGTTGACGGCGCGAGGACCCTTGTCCGAAGCTTCCGTGTCGAACTCAACCATGTCTCCCTTCTGAAGCTCGGCGAAAACCGTGCCATCGATGAGAGCGGTCGTGTGGAAGAACACGTTGTTCTCCTTCTTGTCTTCCTTACCTTCTGGGGTGATGAAACCAAAACCCTTCTCGTCGTTCTTGCCAGCAATGATACCCTTCATAGAGTCGCTTTCCAATGATTTTAATAGTAATTTGGCTAAAACTGCTTTAAAGTAAGCACTATTTCAGCCGAGCATTGGAAGTAACGGATAGGGTACTACTAAAATGGGCAAAAAGGGAAGAGGGTGCCCAATTTTCCTTGTTATTGGGCTTTGCCGTGTTTCAAATACATTCGGGTGATTCGGAGTTCTTCGTATCCGTATTCGTTCCCTAATTTTGTGCGGATGGGTGCAAGTTTTGCGTCACCGAGTGTGTTAAACGCCTCTTGAATGTGTTTAAGACGTGATTCTTTTGGGATGGGGAGTGAAGAGATGTTTACCTCTTCGCCGCCTGTGAGGGCTGTTTCAAGGTGCTGGAGGATCGTGGAGCTGGCAAGCTCGCGCATCTTGATAACTTCTTTAAGAGAGAACCCTGCATTAAAAAGTTTAACGGTTTCAAGCAGACTTTCATTGGGCGCGCGTTTTACGCTTTTCTTTTCTGTTGGCGCTTCAGTGATTTTTGGTAGGCAATTGTCGCAGGCGGCGCAAGTGGTGGTTGGCCATGCTTCACCGAAGTAGGGCATGAGATATGCGCGTCGACAGGTCTTGCATTCGCAATAGCGTGCCATGGCTTGCCATTGGGTTCTTGCTTGTTCGCGTTCTTTTACATCTGTCATCTGACGAAAAAAGTATTCGTGCTTGAATCCATCACCGCGTGAATAAAAAAGGAGACAATCACTTGGAAGACCATCGCGTCCTGCACGACCAGTTTCTTGATAGTAGCCTTCAATAGACTTTGGAGCATCCATATGAACGACAAGACGCACATCTGATTTATCGATACCCATTCCGAAGGCGATGGTGGCTACGATGACAGGCGTTTTTCCACTCAGAAATTTTTCTTGTACTCGTGAGCGCACATCAGATGACATGCCTGCATGATAGCCAGCGGCAGAAATATGATTCGCGCGAAGATCAGCGGCAATTTTCTCCACGCGCTTTCGAGAGAATGCATACACGATTACGGATTGATCGGCACGTGCTTGGATCTCTTTCACGAGACGCTTAAGCGCCTCTTTTTTTTCAAGAATGCGATAGGTGAGATTGGGACGGTTGAATCCTGACTGAAAGACGTATCCGTTTTTGAGCTGAAGTTGTTTGAGAATGTCTTCGCGTACGCGTGGTGTGGCTGTGGCCGTGAGTGCCATCATGGGAACGCGTGGAAACAGCTCGCGCAGTGCACCGATCTGACGATACTCGGGACGAAAATCATGGCCCCAATCAGAAATACAGTGTGCTTCGTCTACAGCAATCAAACTAATCTCGAGCGTTTGAAGAAAATGAAGAAATCCAGACAGCCCTAATCGTTCTGGAGCGATGTAAATAAGTTTAATTTTTCCGTGACGCGCGCTTCTCTCAACCTCATCCATTTCAAGTGAGGAAAGAGTACTGTTAAGAAAAGCAGCAGGGATCCCTTTTTCTTTGAGAGAGTCCACCTGATCTTTCATGAGCGCGACAAGTGGCGAAATCACGAGCGTGAGACCAGGAAGCATGATAGCCGGGAGCTGGTAGCACAAAGATTTTCCTCCACCTGTTGGCATGAGGACGAGTGCGTCTTTTCCAGATACGCAATGAGAGACGATTTCTTCTTGTCTTGGACGAAACGCTGAATGGCCGAAATGTTTTTGTAATAGGTGAAGCATAGATCTACCGCGTTCCATATTTAAACTGCTTCGTCAAGGCCTGATCTACTCTTTCATGGTGTGGAGTTCACGAAGAATCTTCCAAATATCAGACAGATGAACGCGGCTCTCGCGTCCGTGTCGCCACGTTACTGGAATCTCTTGGATTGCGAAACCCTCTTCTTGGGCTCGGAGGAGAAGTTCTACATCGAATGTCCATCCTGTGGCATGCAGGGTCCTAAATAGGGGGAATGTACGACGGTGAAAGGCCTTAAATCCGCATTGGGTGTCTTGAAATCGAATATCGAGATACCAGTGGATGAAAAGATTGAATGCGCGCCCAGCCCAGATTCGATAAAACGGTTGGCGTTCAGCGATACGGGCGCCGATAAGTCTTCGTGAGCCAATGATGATGTCATGCGACTTGAGAGCTGGGAGGAATTTTCGGAATTGGGATGGGTGTGTTGCGAGGTCGGCGTCCAAGAACAATGCCCACGTTCCTTTTGCGGCAAGAATTCCTGTTTTAACGGCTGCGCCTTTACCTTTGTTTGTTTTGTGTTCAATCAGACGGACGCATGAAAAATTTTTTACGAGAGTTTTTGTGGCTAATACGGTTGCGTCGGTCGATCCATCGTCAACCACAATGATTTCGTATGATGAAAGGATATCATCAAAAATTCGAACTGTTTCGCGTACAGCCTTTTCGATAGTTCGCGCTTCATTGAACGCAGGGATGATAATAGAAAAGACCATGTTGATAGGGATCATGATATCATGCTCATACGCTATGAGAAAAATTATTTTACTTGTTCTCGTTTGGATTTTTTGTGCAAACGCCTTTGCTCTCGTCGCATGGAATCGTTTTAATCTGAAGCCTGATACGGCATATACGTGGATTGATGCACGTCATTTGCACACGCCTTCGTGGAGTTTTCTCGCGCTTCCAGCACGATGGGATTCAGAATGGTATCTCGATATCGCGAGTAGTGGTTATGTATACAAAGGGCCAAAAGCGCTTTCGAATATCGTGTTTTTCCCCGTATATCCAGTACTGATTTGGTTGGTCCAATTTTTGACGCTTGGGAACTATGTCGCGGCAGGTTGGTTTATAAGTTTGGCGGCACTTATTGGAGCTTGCGTGATGTTGGATAAATACGTGAAAGAATTTCATCCGAAACTTGATTCTCAAGTTGTTATTCTTGCGCTGTTATTATTCCCGACGGCGATCTTTTTTAACGCGGTGTACACAGAGTCTTTGTTTCTACTGCTATCAATTGCTACGGCCTATTTTGTACGCAAGGGTCGTTATCGAGAAGCGGGGATTCTTGGGTTTGTTGCAGCGCTCACGCGCGTGACCGGCGTATTGCTCTTGGTTTTTGCACTTGTTGAATTCTTTTCGCATAAGCAGTGGAAGAAGAATCTGCGCGAGGGAGCGTGGTTGCTACTTATTCCAGCCGGTCTCGCCTCATTTTTCGCGTATCACGCCTATGCGTATGGTGATCCGCTGCTCTTCTTCAAGATTGAAGCAAATTGGGGGCGTGCATTCACTCTGAACACGACACATTTGTTGACCTCGACGGCTTCTGCAATGGCGAACCTTGGTCTTGATGTTGGATTTTTTATTTTCGGTCTCCTCATTTCATACTATGTCATCAAAAAAGTCAGGCTTTCGTATGGAGTCTATATGCTCGCAACGATCGCGGTTGCGATTAGCACGGGAACGCTCATGAGTATTGGAAGATACTTGCTTGTTTTGTTCCCGATTCCAATCGCAATCGCGCATTTGAAGCCAGAGCATCAACGCATCGTGATGATGATCTCGACCATGCTGTTCGCTTTATACGCCACGCTCTTTGCGCATAGCTATTGGAGCGGATAGGATGCGTGCATATGACCACCATCGAGTACCTTCGGCAGTATAAAGTTGGTGAGTACGCATTGTTTGATTTTGCGGCTTCGTTTTTGGGAATGTTAATACTAGCGCCGCTTTTGTCGTGGCTTTGCAAGAAGGCGGGGATCATCGTTCCAAAAAAGAACTGGGTAATTTTTACGTTACCCCTTAGCATCATCGCTCACGTTCTCGTTGGAAAGATCACGCCAATGACTCGAGATTTTTTAGATCCGAGCGGACACTATATTTTAAAAATCGTGATTGTTGCTTGTTTGATTTTTTCGTTTGTTGGTTTGAAGCGAGCGTAGCCAAGCTCTCGAGCTCCTCGCCATATTATTGACTCGTATATCTGAGCTCATATGTATGAAAAAACCCATCACGTGGAGACATGATGGGCGGACCGAGAGTTAGGTGAGGATGAGCGGGAGCGCTCGTTCGGCGGGTTGTCGGATGGACGTTGATGTCCAGAACGTTGCGCGGGTGAACCAGGAAGGGTCGACCTCGATCACACGTTTGCCGAAGTGTTTCGCCGATCTGGCGATCGTTCCGGTGTCCGTGACTACGCCGCTCGTGCCGACGAGAAGGACGGTGTCGCAGCGTATGAGCGCCTCCTTCAAGCTAGCTACATGACGGACATTTTCTCCGAAGAGAACGACGTCGTGGCGCAGGCTTGCGTGGCAGAGTGGACAGCGCTTGGGTTCCGCGAGGACGTTCTCGGGGGCTTCTTCCACGTGGGCACAGGACTGGTTTTGACATCGGTAGCGGTGAAGCGATCCGTGGATCTCTTTGGCTACGCCGCCGGCACATGCGTGCAATCCGTCCACGTTTTGCGTGAACAGATTCACTTCGCGTCCCCGTGCAAACGCGGCGAGTGCTTCGTGTGCCGCATTCGGCTTGGCGCGTCCGATCGTCTCGCGTGCCATTTCGAATGCTTGCCAGCCCCCGATCGGGTCCTGTTCATGCGATTCTGGAAAGGCCCACTTGAGGAATTCCGGCTTGTTGTACAAACCACCCTTTCCTCGAAAGGATGGAATGCCGCTTGCCACGGAAATGCCCGCCCCGGTGAGGACGAACACACATTTGGCGTCAAAGAGCATCCGGCGTGCATGACTCGTCTTGGTTTTGGGGAAAAAGGGCACGAGAACCTCCTTTCTTGCTTTTGTCTATACAGGATATTTTGCTAATTGTCAATGGTCGTGGAAAGCTGATACCGTTGGATTATGTCCGGAGAACACATGCCGAGTCCGTTTGCAACGGAAGAAAAAAAATCGATTACGCTTTCTGAGGCGATGGAGGTGGTCAAAGATGGTAAACTTGATGCGCTTGCTTCTCAATTTTTGCAAAGCTTTCGTATCGAAGGTGATAATCGGGAGGCGTTTATCACGCAGTTTTCCGAAAAGGAAGGTGTGAGCACGAAATTTGCCGAACGATTTTTAGACGATGAGTCTTTTCGGAGACGGGTCATAAATATTTGCAATAATTTTTCGCAACATGGCGAACGTCTTTTGCACATGGAAGAAGCCGAGATTTATACGGAAATAATGGAGCCGAATACGAATGATGTCGCTCCTCTTCTTCAGTCGACGAATCCGAGCGAACGATTTAAGGGGGCGCGGACTTTGCCGAGGAATGAACTTATCGCCAAGCGCTTGCTTGATATGCGTGACACGGTTTTATCGATCGGGGATACGGAGATGACGGAGAAAATCACTTATATGATAGAGAGCGCGATGAAGCCATTGGGCCTTGGCGATATTGTGGATGACGCGAGCTGGCGCAAGATGGCGGAGTCTGAGGAGTTGCTGTCTGCTTTTGTGGAAGACGCAACGATGCGAGATTTATACAAACAGGCAACCGAAGGACAAGAACTGGAACAGATTGGGCGGCGTATTCAGCTCTATCGTCACGAACGTAACGATGGGAGTGTCGTCCCGACTCTGGGTGTTGATCAGGTGGCAAAAAACATGGAAACGGGCGCCGAAACGCGACTTGGTTTTATGATCGAACGGGAACAAGACAAGCGTGTTCTTAAGGATATTCTGGTCATGGTTGATAAAAATACGCGCAACTCGAACGAGGGAATGAAATTTTTGCTGGATAATTTGCCGCTGGTAAAAAAGTATGAGTTGTCCGAAGCGGAGTTTGTTGCCAATTTGAAAATTGGATCTTATGTTTGGGCGCGCATTGCCGATGTGGATGCTGGCGCCATGGCGGAAGACCTTTCGACCGAAGCGCAAAAAGAGTTGGGCCCTAACGCGGATCCAAAGCATTTGAAGGCAAAGGTATTTGAAGAGCTTATTCTCCCGGCGTATGAGAGAAATTTTCGTACCGCGCATGACACGGCACTTCACGGAAAAGACCTTGAGCCTGCGCTTGAGAAGGCGTTCTCGGATCTTCGGGCAAAGGCCCTTGCGGGTGAAGCGACCATGGAAGATTTTGCGCGACTGGGTGAGGGCAAAGATATGGTTAAGTTCGATGCGGCCGGAAAGATTGTCGAGAGCGATTCGTCGGAAGCCATGTTGAGTGGTCATCTTGGGAAAGCGGCCATTATGGGAATCCCCTGGAAGGCGCGTGTCCCATTGGATCGTTCCAGCTTGTTCGATTTGATCGATAAGCTAGACAAAAGCAAAGGACTGATGCCGCTTTTAAAACGCACCGGACAAAAAATCGGTTTAGCTCTCTCCCTCTAATATGAAAAAACTTTTTGAAAAACCGCTTTCGAGTAATTTGGGAAAGGATCCGGATTCTGGAACGGACGTGGAATTTTATGATTGGATCACGGGGGGAGATTCGGAAGTCGCCCTCGGTTCGTTTGCTGCTGCGCTTGTGGAGAGTTTGCGCGATGAAGTGAGTGTTTCGGAGTTGACTGATTTGTTGAATGATTGGAAGAAACGTTTACCAGAAGCGGAATTTATTAGTCGTCTCGCGATGTTGGAACGACTGATGCCGCCAAACCATCCGTATCACATGATAAAGGGGAGTTATCTAAAATAGATCGGTTATTTCGTTTGTTGGTTTGAAGCGAGTGTAATTTATTTTTGTTCATTTTTCTCTTCCGTATCGTCCTTTTTGCTTTGCCATGCCCAGTTCCACTCCCACCCTTCTTCGCCCGTGCGTGCTTGGTAGATGTAGACGGGGATTGTGATAGCGAGAGCGAGCAGGCCAGTGAGAGTGAACACGAGGCCAAGTATCCATTGATCTGAACCAAAGACAGCGTCTTGAGCGTAGAGAGCGTTTGGACGGAGACGATAGGCGATCCAGAGTCCAGGGAGCACGAAGGTAGCGGGAATTGCGTAGCAGAGCGCGCCAATCAAGCCTCCAATGCGTGAGATTGTTTTGTCATCCATCTTAGCGAGCTTCATCCCAAGAACCGCGATACCAATTCCACCGAATACAATACCGAGTAAATAGAGAATCCAAAACACCATTGAGAGATCCTTATCATCTGCGACGAATGCATTCGGAGGATTTGAAGGGCTGAATACAACTGTCACTTGATCACCTGTGCGATACGCGGAGCGATTTGAGTAGATTCCCGATGAGTATTCTTGCATATTCCCTTCGCGATCTGCGTATTGGAAAACGGGTTTTTCCATGCTTTCATCCTCGGGATCTTGTTCCATGCGTAGAACGGTTCCGTTTGCGCGAATGCTATCTGGAGCCGCATGTGGAGTCATGAGATACGGGATAATGAGTCCAAATATCAAGCCCGCAAGACAGAACATGGTGGACACAGCCCATGTACGTCCAGCGCCGGTAAATTCGTACTCCCAAGAAAAGACAGCCATAGAATTTTGTGAAAAGTTATGCGGCCGTTCCGACGGCTTCGCTTATATTTGTAAATCCATCTTTTTGAAGAAGCTTAACAAGTCCATGGTTGATGTCGCCGATGAGTTGCGGCCCTTGAAAGATCATTCCTGTAGCGAGTTGTACGAGTGAGGCGCCGCGTGTGATTTTTTCATATGCATCTTCGGCAGAAAATATTCCTCCAACACCAATCAGAATATATTTTTTGTTTGTGGTGCGGTAGAGGTGCGAGATAAGATTGTTTGAAAGATCGTAGACAGGCTTCCCACTAATTCCACCTTTACCCGTTTGTGCGAGTTCGTCTTGGTCGATCGAGTCGCTATCACGGCGCTTGGTAAGATTTGAAAGAATAATGCCGTGCACACGATGTCTGTTCATTACTTGAACCAATGCATCTAATTCCGGAATACTGATATCGGCGGTGAGTTTTACGAAGATTGGTTTCGTGGTTGGGATGGGATCGATCGCGGCGAGAAGGGCTTCAAGTTTGATTGGATCAGCAAATGGTTCACCGCCAAAGGCATTTGGGCAGCTGATATTGATTGTGAAATAGGAGCCGATGCTCGTGAATGCTTTGAACGCTTTCACGTAGTCATTTATTCCAGCTTGTAGTTCGACGGTGGTCGCGCTGTTTGTTTTTGCGATGCTTGTTCCAATGGGAAAAGAAAATGTTTTTTCGTGGAGACGTGTAGCGATCGCCTCGCATCCGTCATTTTTTAAACCGTAGTGCACGACAAGTCCTTTGGATTTCGGCAGTCTCCAGAGACGAGGCTTTGGATTCCCTTCGCATACCTCACCCGTGATTGATCCCACTTCTTCAAAACCAAAACCTACGGATGGGAGTATATTGGTGAGTTCGGCATTTTTATCAAATCCTGCAGCGAGACCGACTGGATTTTCGAATTGAATCCCAAGAATTGTTTGTGAGAGCGTAGGATTTTGGTAGGAAAAGAGTCCTTTGGTAAGGCTTTGTGTGAATGAATATCGGCCTAGACGTTTTCCGAATTCAATCATGCGATCGTGTACGACTTCAGGATCTTGGCGAAAAAAGAAGGGTTTCGCGATATTCGCGTATGCCCATCGTTCAAAGGAAGTGAGAAACATATGAGTACGGTAGAACAAAATCCGAGCTATTGCGAGATTACGTATAATTTATTTAAGTTTCTTGGTAGAATGTAATTACTATGCTTCGTAAACTTCAATCATGGCTAAAATCAAGATTGGCTGGTTCTGACGTGCCAAATGCAGATGCCAAGCAATTGCTAGCATTAAAGAATGAGTTTAATAATGCACTTGAAGCATCTGGAAATAGTCTTGAGGAGCATTTAAATTCAAAAAAAGAGTCTACGTCATTCGTGTATCAGATTGAATATCAATCTGAAGCTAAAATGATTCTCATGACATCGATTCATTCGCTTGAGATAATTCGCACGCGAGCGTTAGAGCTTGCATCGTCAGAAGAACGAGATGCGCTGATCGCTCAATTAGATGAGGCGATCGAGCCAAGACGTGACCAGATTGTCGTTCTTGAGCAGCTCATTAACAAAGTTCATGATGTTGTCGCATCAGAATCAGCGATTCGAAATACGTTAGATAATGTGAGCGAATTGAAGAGCATATTAAAGGATATGCCGTATGAGCACACGGTTAAAATTTATGCGTTAGCTAAAAGAACAAAGCAAAATCCGAGAAAGCTTTTGGAGAAGTTTGCTAAAGATTCAAAAGGAAAAATTAATTTTGAGAGGGATATCGCTCCATTGTTGCCACGTGTAATCGAAGAGTGGAAGAATAAGCATTTGCCTTCCAAGCCAACGGATAAGGGCCTTATAACAGATAGAAAAAAAATGAATTAAATTTTTGGGATACGCGTTCCTGCCTTTTTTGTATCGTTCGTTTGTAGCAAGAAGAGAATTAAGCAACCAACGAGTGATAAAAGACCGACCACGAAAAAAGTTGGTTTGAATCCAATGAATTGCACGAGTACGGCTCCGATCGCGGCTGCTGCAGCCACGCTAAGCCCTGTAACTGTCGAGTAGAGGCTCCATTCGAAGCTCTGATGGTCTTTGCTAAGATTCTTGCTCCAGAGCCCAAGCCAAGTTGGATAGGCTAATCCGCTTCCAACGCCGTAGAGTACTTCCGCGAGATAAATATGTTCGACTCTTGTTGCGAATGCATAGACGAACGGCACAATGGTGATTAATACCGTTCCAAGTATTAACCAGCGCCTGCTGTGATGATGTTTATCTACGTATCGAGAAAAGGGGAGTTGGACGCAGGACTTGGTTAAGAGAAATAGCATGCTCGCAAATCCAGCCGCGTAGATTTGCCCACCAAGAAGATTGTCTTTGATGAAAATGGCGAGAATGGGTTGGATGAGCCCGAAACCGGAAACGGAAAATACATCTGAAATGAGAAGGAGCTTGGTGACGCGGTTCATATTAGGTGTTGCTTACAAATGCGAGAGCGATAGCGGAGATGATGACACACACAAGACCAATTTTTTGATGTGTGGCGAGCTTTTCTTTATTGACGATGAGGCCGAGGCCGGCGGCGAGAGCAATGTAACTTTCGCTGATTCCAGTTGAAATCGCGATTGGAATTGTGAGCGTACTAAACGTGAAAGCGATCCAAGCGATATTATCCGCGATACTGACACCGAGAATAAGGCCTTTTTGTTTCTGCCAGCTTTTTTTAAGCGCTTTCCACTGATGCGAATAGGTGAGATATCCAGCAAGAGCAATGGCAATGAATGCGCTCGTGAACCAATTAATGAGAAGCGGACTCGTATGTCTTGCGCCTACACCGAAAAGAAAATTTGCACTACTCATTACGATGGTTGCTGTGATTGCCAGAAAAACACCTTTTTCAAGATGAAAATGACGGAATACGCGAAGTGATTCTAGCGAAACGAAAATGATTCCTGTGATTAAGATGGTGGTGAAGAGTCCTTGGATCGGCGTGAGCCATTCGCTGAGGAAGAAGCTTCCCAGAGCGACGGTTAATGGTACTTCAAGCGCATAGATTGGTTCTACAACAGAAATTTTTCCTATGCGTAATGCCTCGAAATCAAACAGCGACGCTATGAGAATTACGATACTTGCCGCAAGAAGCAGCCAAAATCGATAATCAACAAGAGCGAGATACGGTAGCTCTTGAACAATGAATGGAAAGAGCAAAACGGTTGCAAATGCGGTGATGCAAAATAATGCAACTCCGTTTCCTAGTTTGCGCGTACTTTTTTGGATAAGAAAATCACCAAGACCCCAAGAAAACATAGCGACGAATGCCCAGAATATGCCCATAGATTGAGGTAAGCGTAGCACTTTGTTGATGGGAAATATAGCCGAGACAAGTCGTGAGGCCGTAAATGGATATTGTACTTATATTATTGACAATATGGCTATTTTCTGATATGATTCTCGGTTCTCAAATTCTATGAACCACGATACTCGCGAAACTATCCAACCACGTATCTATAGCAAGATTACTTGGGTATTTGGTTTGGTGTTAGTGATTGCGGTTGGAGTATCACTTCAGGGGCTTTTTAGCGATACGAGCGCTGCGCATGCGGAAATCGCGACCATTGATCAACCAAAGGCTCATATGGTTGATCGGTCCCAGGCGAGTGATTTTACTGTGTTTGAAGATGTGTTTTCAATTATAAAAGCATCTGAACAGGCCACGTCGTCGGTGAGTACGACGACCTCGAGTATTTTGGAGTATTCCCCGTATCTGGATGGTGTTGGCGCGGTGATGTGCGAAGGGGACTCGTTCAGCTCTATTGGGAGTGGATCGCTTGTGGGAGATGCATCATCCCCAAAAGTCTTAACGAATTTGCATGTTATTCGTGGAGTAAGCTCATGTGTGTTTTATGTAGCTTCGGAGAGTGATCCGAGTGTTTTTGGTTTGTATTCTTTGGATTTGAAATACACGCAAAAGAACAGTATCGCTGATGAAGCGTATCTTTCAATAACAAAGCAAATCGGCGGTAACCTCCCTATTGAACGATTAAATGTTCGTTTAGGAACGCTTCCTTCGTGCGCTTCGAATATTCCAACAGGTTCTCGTGTTGTGGTGATAGGTTTTCCGAAGTATTCGAATATGAATATTCAGATGGATAGTGGTATTTCAAAAGTGATCCCACAACGTCAGATTACGGAGGGTATCATTACCGGTAAAGATGCCTCGCCGATGCAAGATGGGTTGCCAAGCCCGAACTATTTCGTATCTACAAAAATGGACACCGGAAGCTCGGGTGGTATCGCGCTTTCTACCGATGCACAAGGAATTTGTTCGCTCGGAATTCCGACATGGATTCAAGAAGGAGAATACGCAAGTCAGGGTATTGTGCAGAGCATGAAAAACATCGTGCACTCTCGTCAGGAATAACGGTTGCTCAACTTAGCCGAATTTGATGGCCTTAATCTAAGCCATTTTAGCTAAAGTTAGCCATAAAATAACCATCAAACCATTGACAAATACCCATTATAATGGTATCTTATTGCCTCGATCGTACAAACACGGTCGTTCGCATTATGACTTACCACTCTACAAACATTGTGTCTGTGTCTATGCAGACATGGATGAAAAAGACTATTGGATTACTCATGCTTGCTTCGCTTGTTATTGGACAGACTGCGTCCGCACAAGTCACCCCAGTCGGAGCTACAGAGTCTACCATTGTGGTTCAGCCGGAACTCATCACTGTTCCCGTTGTTGAACCAAGCGTTCAACAGGTATTGCTGAATGTCTGTGAATCGAACGGCTATGGGGAAGATTGTGCGAAAACACTTTTGGGTATGCTTTGGAATGAATCTTCAAACCGTTCCACCGTCATTGGTGACGGAGGACAGGCTCGTGGATACTTTCAGATTCACTATAGACTCCACAAGATTTCCATTGCTTGTGCCGAGGATCTCGTATGTGCTGCAAATTGGTCATTGAATTACATGGAAGCGCATAGCTATCCAAAGTACGTGAAGTACGCTGTTCAATGTCACAATAGCTGTAACGTGAACAATGGATATGCAGCAAAGGCTATTCGTAACGGAAACATTTTCTGGAACAAGCCACTTGCTATCAACCAGACTGCTCCGATTGAGCTCGCCATGGAGTAATCACGCATTGTGAATAAAAACACCCCCGACAAATGTTGGGGGTGTTTTTTGATAAAAGCGAAATATTCGCGCGAGCAAATATGCTGTGTTAGCATTTGTATGTTCTATTCATAATAACGATCCAATATGAGCTTTGAGTCCGGTTTTCCTTCCAATAAGCCATCCGTTGAAACTGACGGTTCAAATAAGATAACGGATCGTATTCGTGAGATAAAAGAGAATATTCCAGCGAATCACAGGCAGGAGGTGATAAATGATCTTAAAGAGTTTAAGTGTATTCGTGTTCTACAGAATTACAAAGAGCCGAAAGATCCTTCAGGGCTGCCTTTAGAGGTTAGAGAGATGATGGAAGAGAGAGGACTTGGATCTCACGATTATCTTGTAAGCGCTTCGAATGAATGGGTGGAGAATTTTCAACCGTATTTTGATATATTAGATTCATACGAAGGGTGGACGCCTGACGAGCTTGATAAGTTGATTGAAGGATTGGAGCAGTAACGTATAAAATACGTTTGTTTACCCGTGATATGAATTATAGAGGTGTAGGTCTTGTGATGCTTGCGGCGTTCACGACTTTGTCTTTAATGGGTTGTTCTAAAACTGAAACGCAAAACTTTTCTTTGATGATGAACAACCAATCAAAAGAGAATTGGAGTTTGTGGTTTGGAGAGAGCGAAAGCCCAGAGGGAAAAGGAGTGATTATCCCAGGCGGATTTCAGCCTGCGACCGTGGGATTGCGTGTCTTTAAAGAGTCAGAAACATCTGAAGATGCTAAATTTCAAGATCATATCAAGCTTCACGCAAGTAAAGATGGTTCCAACGTAACAAATTTTGATCTTGATATTCGGATGCCGGTGGAACAGGGGCGGACTTTGTATGCGCGATGGGATGGGAAGTATTTTTCGGTTGGGTACTAAGTTGAATTTAGATCACTTCAAATTTCACATCGCTTGAAAATACGTTTGGTTCGAGCATGCGTTGTTCTTTAGTTCCTTTCACGGTGATTGAGATGATAATTTTGTTCAGATCAGAATTCTCACGCATGGCTTTTAACGATCGCAATCTCCAAACGCGCTCAGAATCATTCTTTCCAAAATCTGGGTCGTCGAGCGAAAAGATAAGTGAGAGTTTTTTCTCAGGAAAACGTTTTGCGAGCGCGATCATTTGAGATTCGAATTCGGAATAACCAACCTCCAAGAGGAGCATGGATGCTTCGAGATCGCTGAAGTTTTCTGGGTTATTTTTCAACGTAGACAGGAGGGATTCTTTTCGAGAAACTTGCTTTGGTTGTTCGAGAGACATATCTGTTATTCAATCCAATAACCCTTAGCCCACAACATTCCTTTGCCTTCTGTTTCGCTGTTTTGTGACCAGGTAGCAGGATCTGCATCGATGACGGTATACGAGCCGGCTGGTAGATCGATATTTGGTGTTGTGTTCCAATAGGCATTTGGCACACCGCCCTGGCCAAGCGAAGGGGAGGCTTGCCAAGGGCCATAGATTTTACCGCTACCATCTTTCAGACTAACCAGTCCAGGTTCTTTTCCTTTCGCGTCATTCCAGTGGTAGGTTGATAGTTCTGCGAGATGCGCTTTTTTGTTGAGTGTGATTGTTGGTGATGTGCCATTGTTGTTTACGGCCATGATGCTCGTGATGCTGAACAATTCGATTAGTGCATGCGTGGCAGGTTCTTCGTATTTAAGAACTTCTCCCTCTTCTTTTGCTGTTGGTGGCACCTCGATCATGGTCGGTTCTGGAATGACTTCATTCTTTGCCTGCCACTCTTCGGCGCGGATATCGCCAAGCGTCTTTTCGGGTTCGCCATCTTTTTGAACGAAGATCTTGCTGTCTGGAATGTTCGGATGGCTTTGTGCGTACTCCTCGGCTTCTTTGCGTGAACTTACGTATTTTTCATCGCAACCGGTCAATGAGATCGCAAATAGAGCGATACAGAAGACTGGAATTATACGGTGTAATGGGGAGGGGAGAGACATATGGTCGCATGCTAGCAACATGTCTTTTTAATAGCTATGCTCGTCGCGCGTGAGATGTTTTTCTATTGTTTTGAGTTTTTACAAATAGGAGATATACCATGATCGTTTGAATCGCAAGAAAAGAGATTGGCTGTGCGGCGTCAGCGAGAGTCCAGTGAGGAATATTAATAATAGCGAGCGCGCTCGCTATCCAGAAAAGAGCCCAAGTTAATTTTGATTCTCTTCTTGGATGCGACCATGCGGAGGATATCGTTGGGATCGCTCCTATGAAGTTTACGACAAGTGCGGTGAGGAGACCATAAAGAGGACTGTTAAACACCACCCAGAGAAGGAGACTTAATGCGGCTCCTGCAAGACAGATTTTATCGATAGTGTTCCATCCAGATTTCCCGAATCGTATCGAGAGAATAGCTGTTAAAACTGATCCGACAAGTGCTCCGACGATGAGTGGGTTAAGGGTGTGCTCCGCATACATCCCTCCGAAAGTGATGGCGTCCATCGCCGCCCAAATCAACCAAGATGCTTTAGACGGCTTTATATTCTTCCTGACGATGTCGTAAATATATGGACAATATCCAACGACAAATAAGATGCCTGGAAGAGCGATGATAAAATCCGTCAGAAAGGTTTCCATGTGAAAAAGATTCTAGGGCACTTGAATCACGTCAGGCTTAGCTCGTTTTATGAGAATTCGCTCAATAGCAAAAAGCGATTTATTGATTTCGGATAATTTCCGACTGAAAATACTGCTCTTGAAAATGAATCGCTTGTTGGATTTCTTCATCTGAAATTTGCATTCCCTCGGGTACGACAACGAGTTTGTCATCGTTATCATTTAATCGATGAACTACGGCAATGCATTGTCCTGAAAATTCTTCGAGTGGAGTATTAACACCGAGAATGTAGGCATCAAGCTCTTCGCCGTCAGGGGATTTTGTTTCAGGTACAAATCCGTAGTTCACCGGATAGACGTATCCGTGTTTTGGATGTTTTGAACCAAGCGGACGGTCCATTTTAACGGGTACAATCTTCCCAAGAAATGAACGCGCTTCAGTAAAGATAATGCCTGATTCTTTTTCCATAATGATTTTTATGGGGCCCGTGTGATAACCGTATCTGCGCTGTCTGCTGAGGTAATAATGTTTCCGTATTGATCGCTGGCAGAAATGGTCCAGTGAATTGTGTTATTTCCACCTGGGCGATAGACAGGATATGCATCCGCATTGCAGATATCAGTCCCATGACAGGTTTTGATAACTTGTCCGTCACGACGGTCAATGATTAATGTGGTGAGTGTGCTCAGATTTGTGTCCGAGGGTAGTACGAGTTTTCCTGTGAGTACAACTGAGTATCCTTCTTGTAGCGTTGGTTGAGCGCTGCTATTTAGTGTGGTTTTGGAAAAGCTTGGCCGTACGAGTACCGTCGGTGAATAGGCGCGTGGGAGGATATTTCCTTGAGAATCACTGACGATCGCGTAATATTGAACGTCTACGTTGCTTACAACGTGTTGGTAATTGATTGTGTATTCGCAGACCGCAGCGCCTGTGCAGTTTTTTTGAAACGCTCCAGCTGGGTTATAAATATCAATGCGTAAGTTACTTGTAGGGATTGTTGCGTTTGTTACGGTCGTGCGAAAAGTGATTGAGTTTGGTTCTGCGGGCGGATAAATAGCGGTTTGGTCTGCGGTCATTGATACTTGGCCGGCAAATGGTTGTGCGATTGGAGGCGTTGCTACTGGAGGAATGTTTTGCGCGACCCACTGTTTGATGGATCGGTCATTATCTGGATTTGTAATACTATTTAACGCATTGACCACGTTAAATTGGTAGGCATAGGTTATGTCTTCTCCAAGTGAATAATTCACAAAAAATTCAACAGGAACGTCATCTACTTTTTGGTTCCAGTCATACCCATATAATTGTGTAGCAATTGCTTCGCTTGTGATCCAGCGCAATACGCCACCACCTGCCACTGCATAGACTTTTGGATCGGTTTGGATTTTAACGAGTCGTACGGCTGGGCGATATGTGACGTTGCCGCCAAGAGGGAACTGACTGAGTTGGCTGTCTTGGAGCGTGGTGATTCTATATTCTGTATTTTGCCCATTGTAGAACCAACTTTCGTATGTGCGCCCATTTGGAAACACGTACCTTTTTCCGTCATTTCCAACCCAATATACTGTCGGTCCTGAGCCTTTAATAAAACCAATTGCACCTGCTGTTGCTGGGAGCGTGTTCGCGAGCAGCGTGATGCAGCAAATGAGCCAAACTGAGAGTGTATTGTTCATAGATTTGAACCAACTGTATAACAAGATCCAATCTCTTGCGAGATTTAATTTATATATACTTTGAGCAGAGTGAATACATCAGGGACCCACCTGATCGACATCCTCCCACGAAACCTCTTGTCTGGCGCGTTGTAAGAATGAATCCGTTATATCATTTGGAGTCATGTCTCTCTCATGTATTGAGCCAGAATTATCGATGCTGAGTATCTTTCCTGCTGTAAGGACTTTGTTGTAGAGCGTTTTATAAATTGGCAATCCGGGCGGCTCATCGATTGCGATAAATGGTAAAGGGCCGTCGAATAGAAAACTTGGTTTATATGATTTTGTGAACTGCGCGTTTGCGGTTGAGTTGTCGATGATGGCAGTAATAGCGCTGTCTGTTCGTTGGAGACCGAACGAGCTTCGCTTTGTTGAAAGAACGAGTGTTCCAAACCCAGAAGCTCCGGTTGACGCTTTCGTGTATGAAGCAGGTGAGCTCCCTGTTGTCCGATTGAGGTTTGCCCATATTCGGCCTGTTCTCAATGCATAATCAAGTGGGTACCAAACTTCTTTATTAGGACCAAGAGTCATTGTTTTTGCGAGTCCGAAAGATACTTCCGTGTCTTCATCCAGAAAGAGCTTCCCTACATAGGGGATCACGATCTCTATAAAACTTCCTGGTGCTGTTTTTACAAGCGTCGCTTCCAGCGTATCTCCTATTTGCGCCACGTGAGGGGCAGGAATTTTGCCTGAGGCATCCATTAAGCGCGATTCAAGCATGGCGCTTCCAGAGACTTTCGAGATGTACGCTTGGAATTCCATCAAATCAGAAACGGGGATGGGATGTGTATCAAATGTTCCTATTATCGGTAGCGGATTTGGAGCAAGTGAAACATGCGAATTATTGAACGCTAGCTTGATGGTGGTAAGACCAATCCAAGCTATGAATATGAAGAGTATGGCAAAGGGTATAGACAGGAATTTCTTCATAGTAATAGGCTTTTTGTCTTACAAGGTACCATGCGGTTCTTGTGGTTGAGAAGGACTGCTATTTCAGAGCGTTTTGTATTTCGATTATGTATCGGGACCAGTCTTTGTCTGAAGTTTCTATGATAACAAAGGGCAAATTGGACTGCTTGATAAGCTTCATCAATTCTCGCTGTTGATTTTTGTAATACACAATCTTTTCTTCAAGTGATCCTTGTTTGCCTTTCACCCATGACGCGCCACGAAGTACAGAAGCTTCTTCTATTCTGCTCGAGATTGCGTCCTCGTGAATTTGAAGCAAGGCAATGAGTGGTTTGTATTTGTCGATTATTCGTTTCTCAATTTCATCGAATGAAGAGAGATCTACGCTCGTGCGAAATGCGTGGGTCAAATGAAACCGATCTATGATAAAAGCCCTTGCTGGCTGTTCTTCGATTTCATCAAGGACTACCGAAAGATGCTTAACGGCCTCTTGAGGATCAATGTTATTAATCAGTAGCATCAATGTCATTTCTTCCGAAATGATCATGGAGTCGCTTAGTTTTTCTTGCAGCATCTGCTCGAGCGTTGTCTTTCCGCTTGAAGCGATTCCTTCGAAAATGATGAACGGTTGCATGGAATACATCGTACCACTTAGTTCTTACCCATATTAGCGCTTTACATAAATCCCTCGACTGCTCGAAGGATTTCTGCGGAGTGATCTCGTCGAGAACGTCCCCATTGTAGCGCGGTCATGGCTAGATAAATCGTTTTCTTGAGAACGCATACCCTGACCCCGTTTTAAGGTATTTCTCGAATGCTTCTGCTTTTTCTTTTGTGAGGAATGCGGAATACCAGATGAGTTTCCAGGGTATGTGTTTGCTCGTATAGGCGGAACCTCCTTGATTATGTGTCTTTATTCGTTCGATAATATTTGTTGTTGATCCGAAATGGTATGTTTTGCTTGTTTCACTTTGGAGAATATAGGCGTAGTGCATATATACACTGCGTTCATTTTTTTTGGTTGTATGTCAAGCGTGTATAGGGGGATGAATTCATACAAACATAAAACTCCCAAATGGGAGTTCTGTGCTGGGTTTGCCCACCTTCGCTAAAAGCTTCGGTGGACATCCCCCATAGCTCGCGTCTGCGAGCGTCGGGGGATGGGGT
>Ga0194060_10000061_pt1 | contig 72355 bp, 67 predicted proteins | sample SepL225m_MetaG_FD_163427 | JGI IMG/M metagenome (GOLD analysis project Ga0194060, IMG submission 163427) | Anoxic zone freshwater microbial communities from boreal shield lake in IISD Experimental Lakes Area, Ontario, Canada - Sep2016-L222-5m | ecosystem: Environmental > Aquatic > Freshwater >... | reverse complement strand
CCGGAGCAAACCTGGCGGCCATCGCCTGCAGGCGGGTCACGTCAGGCATGTCCTGGTCCTTGTCCTTCTGTTGACCCGACACGATCACACCTCCAACACCGAGCAGAACAACGGCGACCACGCCCACGTACCGCATGTGCACGACCTCCCGAGAACACCCCTTCAACCCGACCCCTCGGGTCGGAACAGATCCCTCACGTTGTACACCACCGGGCGGATTGATGCACCGGCATTTTATTCGCAACGCGTTGGGGGCGGCACCCGACGTTCGGCGTGGTGCCCACCGTCGAGTTATACCTCGATCCCGACAGCCCGCATCAGCGCGAGCGCGTTGCTCGTGGTCACCACGCCGGGCCGGCAGACGTAGTCGAAGCTCATCCGGCCGCCTTCGAGACGGTCTTCGAAGTGCACGTTGGCCGCGCGAGGGGCGAGCGCGTCGGCAATCTGCGACAGGGCCAGATCGTGCGTGGTCACCAGACCGATCCCTCCGCGTCCGATCAGGCTTCGGAGCAGGCCCTCGGCCCCGATGCGGCGGTCGTGCGAATTGGTGCCGTTGAGCATCTCGTCCAGCAGGAACAGCGCCGCCGGCGTCCCGCTGGTGAGATCGACAATCTTTCGCAGGCGCGTGATCTCGGCGTAAAACCGCGACGTGCCGTCCTGCAGGGAATCGTGGATGCGAAGCGTCGCGCCCACCGCCAGCGGCGTGAGCACCAGCCGGTCCGCACGCACCGGGGCGCCGGCCAGCGCCAGCACGGCGTTGACGCCGACGGTGCGCAGCAGCGTGCTCTTGCCCGACATGTTGGAGCCGCTGACCACCAGCGCGCCCGGCCCAGGGCCGGTCCCCACGCCATTCAGGTGCACGTCGTTGCGTATGCACGCCGCTTGGCCGAGCAGCGGATGGCCAAGCGCGTCACCTTCGAAACGCGGCCCACGATCACCGTCCACCACTTCGGGAAACGGGTCTGCCGGATTTTCCCAGGCGTATCCGGCGAGCGCGCACAAGGCCTCGAACTCGCCCACCGCGGCTAACCACGTCGGCACGGCGGGCCCCGAGGCGGCCCGCCACGCCTCGATGGCGTGCGCGCACTGCGTGCCCCAGAGCAAGAGATACGCGAACGGTGCCACAAGCTGGTTGCGCCGGACGTCGAGCACCTCGATGAGCCGCCCCAACCGCGCGATGCGTCGCGACGGGGCCGCCCCGGCGGAGTCGAGCGCGGCACGCAGCGCCACCAGACGCGGACTGGAGAACCGCTCGCGCTCGAGGCGGGACAAGATGTCGGCAAGCAGCGCGAGTTCAGGGCCCGCGACATCGACGTCGCCGGTCACCCGGCGCACCCGCGCTCTCAGAGGCAGCGTCAGCGCCAGGTCGACGGCCGCCGTCGCCAGGAAGGGCATCGGACCCATCACGCCCGCGCCCCACAGCGAGAGCGTCGCCACGCCAGCCAGGGCGAGCAACCCGGCTGCGCCCCGCACGACCATTGACGACAACGCGGCCGGGGCGGTGCCCCATGCGGCAAGCGACACAGGATGGACGCCGGCTCGCACGTCGGCGCCCACCAGCGACAGGTCTTCGCGCAGATCGACCAGCGGCCGCAATTCGCGAATCGCGTCCTGGCGCGCGCGGATCTCCGAAGGATGCGCGGGCGCCAACAGCCACGCCGCCAGCGTCTCCTCGCCGGCCTGTGTGCGCGCGGTGCAGAGCCGCTCGAAGAGGGAGCCGCGGCCGAACAGATCGAGATCGGCGGCGTAGAGATGCGACGGGTCGAGAAAACGGTCGCCGGCCTCACCGTGCCCCATCCACTGGCCATCCAGCCGCCCCAGACCCATCTGATAGAACGACACCGACCGCATCGCGCGGCGGTGCGCCGCAATCACGCGTCCATGGACCACCACCAGCGCGCCCACCACCGCGACGGGGGCGGCGAGCCACCAGGAGGACACGACGGCGAGCCCCCACGCCAGCCAGCCCACCACGATCGCCACGCCGCCGAAGGCGAGCCGGGCATTCGAAATCAGCCGATCCAGACGGGCCAGACGGGAGGCGTCCGCCTGGCGCGCAGCGAGCCGGTGCTGATAGTCCTCACGGGGTGCCATCGGTTCGGTCATTGCCGCCATTGTAGCCGCCCCGGCGGTTCAACCCCCGCACCGAGGTCTGCGACGCCGCCGACCCGCCAAACCGAAGGCACCTGGTGTGGAGGCTCGATGCCGCTAATGAATCCGTTGCCGCACCAGTCGAACCGCGTCGCCATCACGCTCGAAGATGTGCGTTTGTCGACGTGTGCCGCCTCGACGTTCGTGAGCCACACCGATCGGGCCGGGGTCGATTCGGCCGCGCCGGAGCAGATCCTCGACGAACGCCCGGCTGGCACGCTCCGGAGACACGGGCGGAACCGATCCAAGATCGGGCGCGGCGGACGCGACGCTCTGCTCCGAGTTCGCCTGCGGAGCCTCAACCATGACGTGCCCGATCGAGAGCCCGTAGGTGCCGCCGTCAATCGACACCGGCATCCATCTGGGGGGCGAGGCTTCGGCCTGGCGTGCGGCCGACACGTGCGACACGTCCTCGCGCTCCATCACCCGCGCCGCCGATGATGCGGAGAGCACGCCCCGGCCGACAAACGCGCGTCGAAGCGCGGTGCGGTAGGTGCCATGAAACCGCGCCGCGTCGGCGCGGATCATCTCGGCCGCCACCTGAGCGAAGAAGTTGGATGCGATCGGCGCCGACCGCGCCGCCTGGACCAGCAGCACGCCGGCGTCTTGCGATACGCGGAGCAAGTCGGCTGGCGAGGATCCGGCATGGCGCGTCTGGCGGGCGTCGCCGGGTTGGCCCTGCTCATCACTCGCGCCAATCGTGGTGAACATGCCCGCCAGCGCGTCCAGCCACGCCGCCGTAAACACGCGCGAGAACGAGTGCGGCTGCGACGACAGCACCGAAGCGGGGGCCAGCGGAGGCAGCGCCTCCGGCTCGCTGTAGAAGAACGAGTTCGCCGCGTTTCGAAGGCAGTCGCGGTCCACCGCATCCGGGTGCGACTGCCGAATCGCCCAGCCCAACTGTTCGGCCAGACGCGAGATCCGCGAACTGCGTGACAGGCGCCCTGACGTTTCTTCCAGCACCGCCGTCCGAACCGATTCGAGTTGAAGCGCCGATAACATCGCGCTGATGTCGCCGAACGATTCGTGAAAGGCCGCCGCCTCGATCGCGGCGGTGTTCCAGAGACTCGGCACGATCGCATCGAGCACGGCATGGCCGAGTTCGTGGCACAGCACATCGGGGCTCTCTCCCGAATACACGGCTTCGCCCGCCACATGCGCGTGGAAGAAGTACAGGCCGTGTCGGTCGTAGTAGGCGTTGAGATCGTGGCCCGCATCGATGGTTGCGGGAAGCACGCCACCGCCGACCCACTGCGTCGGCGCGGGCACGAGCCCCGCCCAGAACTGCGCGGCGCGCGTCAGCGAAGCGGCGGCGTTCCAATAGCGAAACCCGCTGGTGTCGTGGCGATAGCGCTCCGGAAGCGGTTGCTCGCCGACCATGGCAACGCCGAACCGGCGTTGTTCGAGCGCGGGCACGGGGCGACTGACAGGCTTGGCGGACGGGTCTGATTTCGGGTCGTCTTCCCACGCGGACACAGTGACCATGACGGTCTCCTTTCGTTGCGCCCGATGGTAGAGAGCGCGCGCGGCCCGCTCAACCAGAACTGCACGCGCACCCCTGGACGCGGCCAGATGGTGTGCAGTTGGAATGTGAGAACACGCAGGAACACGCAGGAACACGCTGCAGCACGAGACGTGTTGGGCGGAAGGATGGGGGAATCTGCGCCGGTCGAGAACGCCGCGCGTCGGCAACGCAGACGCGCGTGCGCACCGACACGGTCAGTCGCGGCGTTGGCGCGCCCAGACGACGTGCTCGGCGACGACGGGGTCGCGAAGCGACGGCGCATCCGTCTCGCTCGGCGGGTCGGCAAGGGCGCGCGCGCTGGCCGGGTCGGCGCTGTTCCCGAGCGCGACGGCGAGATTGCGCCGCAGGCCCGCCACGCCACGCCTCGTCAGCGCGGTGCCTTCGATGGCGTCCGCAATGGCCTGGTCGGATCGCCTCCACACGTCGATCAACAACGGCTGGTCGAGCGCCTCGCGCGGCGCCCAGTCGCGGCCGACCGCGCACGGCGAGCGCAGATTGTACGGGCACACGTCCTGGCAGATGTCGCAGCCGAACACGCGCGATCCCAGATCGCGACGGCGATCGGTCGGAATACGGCCTTTGATCTCGATGCTGAGATACGAGAGGCACAACCGGGCGTCGAGGACGTGCGGCTCGACAATCGCGCGGGTCGGACACGCCTCGATGCAGAGGGCGCATGTTCCGCACTGGTCGAATGCCGGCACGTCCGGCTCGAGCGCGAGGCTCGTGACGATCTCGCCGAGCAGGAGCCAGGATCCGAAGTCCGGGTGAATCACGCAGGTGTTCTTGCCAATCCAGCCAAGGCCGGCACGTTGCGCGTACACGCGTTCCTGCACCGGCCCGGTGTCGACAGCCACCCGCGCGTCGAACGCGTCGGCCGAGACGGCCCTCATCCACGTCAACAGGAGGTCGAGCCGATCGGCGATGACGCGGTGATAGTCGGTGCCCCAGGCGTACCGCGCGATCAGCGCGACGCCGGGGTCGTTGACCTCAATGGAGTACGGCCGCTCCGTGTTGTAGCCGCAGGCCACCGAAATGACGGATCGCGCCGACGGCAGCCAGTGCCGCACGTCGGCCCGTTTCTTCGCCGTCCGATTCAGGTAGGTCATGCGGCCGGCTCGGCCCTCGCGGAGCCACACCGGCAGGTAGGTCAACTCGGGAAAGTCGCCGACCGGCGCGACGCCACACAGATCGAATCCGAGCTCTTGCGCCCGGGTTTTGATCGCGCGAGACGTCACCTGTTCGCTCACGTGGGCCGACTCCAACCGCCCCCTACGTCTTCAACATCTGCCGCACCATGTAGGGCAGGATGCCGCCGTGCCGGAACGACACCAGTTCGTCCGGCGTGTCGATGCGCACGGTCGTCGTCAGCGTCTTGCTCGCGCCGTCGGCGCCCCTGGCGTTGACCGTGATCTCGCCCCGCGGCGACAACCGGTCGTCGGCCACGCCGACCATCTCGAACGTCTCCTGGCCCGTGAGCCCGAGCGACGCCGCGTTCTGGCCCGCCTTGAACTGCAGCGGCAGCACGCCCATGTGGACGAGGTTGCTCCGATGAATGCGCTCGAAGCTCTCCGCGATCACCGCCTTCACTCCGAGCAGCGCCGTGCCCTTGCCCGCCCAGTCGCGCGACGATCCCGACCCGTATTCCTTGCCGGCCAGGATCACGAGCGCGACGCCCGCCGCCTTGTACCGCATCGCCGCGTCGAAAATCGGCATCACGTCGCCCCCCGGCAGGTAGGCCGTGACCCCGCCCTCCACGCCTGGCACGAGCAGGTTCCTGAGGCGGATGTTGGCGAACGTGCCCCGCATCATCACCTCGTGGTTCCCGCGCCGCGCGCCGTACTGGTTGAAGTCCTTCGGCGCAACGCCCTTCGACTGCAGGAACCTGCCGGCCGGACTGTCGGCCTTGATGTTGCCCGCCGGAGAAATGTGATCGGTGGTGATGCTGTCGCCCAGCACGGCCAGGACCCGCGCCCCGACAATCGGTTGAGGCGCCGGCGGCTCAACGGTGAGCCCGTCGAAGTACGGCGGATGCTGGATGTAGGTGGAGGCCGCGTCCCAGGCGAACCGGTCGCCCGCGGGCGGCACCACCTTCTGCCATCGCGCATCACCCTCGAACACGCGGCCGTACACCTCCCGGTACATCTGGGCGGTGATCGACGCATGCATCGTCTCCTGGATCTCGCGCTCGGTCGGCCAGACGTCCTTCAGATACACCGGCGCGCCGGCCCGGTCGGTGCCGATCGGCTCGGTCGTCAGGTCGATCGTGATCGATCCGGCCAGCGCATACGCGACCACCAGCGGCGGCGACGCCAGGTAGTTCGCGCGAATCAGCGGCTGCACGCGGCCCTCGAAATTCCGGTTCCCGCTCAGCACCGACGCCACAATCAAGCCGCGCGATTCGACCTGCGCCGCCACCTCGTCGATCAGCGGACCGCTGTTGCCAATGCACGTGGTGCAGCCGTAGCCGACCAGGTTGAAGCCGATGGCATCGAGATACCCGGTCAGGCCGGCCTTGTCGAGATACTCGGTCACCACCTTCGAACCGGGTGCCAGGCTCGTTTTGACCCACGGCTTGCGCGTGAGGCCCTTCTCCACCGCCTTCTTCGCCACAAGGCCCGCGGCGATCATGACGCTCGGGTTCGACGTATTCGTGCAGCTGGTGATCGCCGCCATCACGACCGCGCCGTGATCCACGGTGGCGACGGCCGTGCGGCCGCCTGCCGCGCCAGGCGCCGGTGTCTTGCGCTCGGCCAGCATCTGCGGGAGCCCTTCGGCAAACCTCGCCTTCGCATCCGACAACGACACCCGATCCTGCGGGCGCTTCGGGCCAGCCAGCGACGGCACGACGGTGGTGAGGTCCAGTTCGATCACGCGGTCGTAGGCGGCCTCCGGCGGGTTGCCCTCCAGAAAGATTCCCTGCGCCTTCGCGTAGGCCTCGACCAGCGCCACCGTCTGCGCATCGCGGCCCGTCAACCGCAGATACTCGGTCGTCATCACGTCGATCGGGAAGATGGCGATCGTCGCCCCGTACTCGGGACACATGTTCGACAGCGTCGCGCGATCGGCCAGCGTGAGCGATGCGAGACCGGATCCGAAGAACTCGACGAAGGTGCCCACCACGCCCGCCTTGCGCAGCCGCTCGGTGACGGTCAAGACCACATCGGTGGCGGTGGTGCCGGCCGACGGCGCGCCCACGAGCCTGAAGCCGATCACGGGCGGAATCAGCATCGACATCGGCTGCCCCAGCATCGCCGCCTCGGCTTCGATGCCCCCGACGCCCCACCCCACCACGCCCAGCCCGTTCACCATCGTCGTGTGCGAATCGGTCCCGACCACCGTGTCGGGATACGCCCACGCCACGCCGTCCTTCTTCGCGCTGAACACCACGCGCGCCAGATACTCCAAATTCACCTGGTGAACAATGCCCGTCTCGGGCGGAACAACACGGAAGTTGGCGAACGCATTCTGGCCCCAGCGCAGAAACGTGTACCGTTCCCGGTTCCTGGCGTACTCCAGATCGGCGTTCAGCATGAACGCGTCGGCCGCGCCGAAGTGATCCACCTGCACCGAGTGATCAATCACCAGCTCCATCGGCAGCATCGGATTGACGCGTGTGGCATCGCCGCCCAGCCGGGCCGTCGCATCGCGCATCGCGGCGAGGTCCACGACGGCGGGCACGCCCGTGAAATCCTGGAGCAGCACACGCGCCGGCGTGAAGGCGATTTCTTTCTCCACCCGTGGCGCAGCCGTCCACCGCGCCAGCACCTCGATGTCGCTCTTCGTGACGCGCACGCCGTCCTCGTTGCGCAGCAGGTTCTCGAGCAGGATCTTCAGTGAGAACGGCAGCCTGGCGACGCTCGGAAAACCGGCCTGTTCGAGGGCCGGCAGGCTGGCGTAGCGCAACGTCTCGCCGTTGACGTGGAGGTTGCGAAATGTCCCGAACGAATCCAGCATTGCCATGATGTCGTGAACTCCATGAGCAGACGCGCAGGGTCTGAAGCCCCTGACCCCATGCCGCGCCACAGTCCGGACACAGGCCGGATCCTCAGACCCGGCCCTCTGCTTCCGGCCGTCATCGGTGACGACCATCCCGGGCAACGGCCGACCAGTTCATCAGATGGCCGACCGTGATTCAGGCGGTCCCGCAGAGCGCGAGCACCTGCTGTGCGGCGCAGCGGGTGGCCCCGGTCGCGCCGAGCCTGGCGTGCACCTCCCGCAGCCGTTCGCGGGTGCGGGCCGCATACGCGGAATCGTCGAAGTACCGCAGCGTCTCGGCCGCGACGGCATCGGCTGTCAGCCCGTCCTGTATCAACTCGGGCACGATCGTCTCGCCGGCAATCAGGTTGGCCATGCCGTACGTCGAGACGTTGACGAACCGTTTGCCAAGCCGGTAGGTCAGCGGCGCCACGCGGTAGACGATCACCATGGGCCGCTGGTGGATGGCGGTCTGCACGGTCGCGGTGCCGGATGCCGTGATGACGACGTCGGCCGCCTCGAGCACGTCGTCGGTACGACCGTTGAGGGTGGCGACTCTGATCGACGGCGCCAGCGTTGCCAGCGGTGCGAACAGCGCGTCGGCCAGATTCGGCGCACGCGCCACGAGAAACTGTGCGCGGGGCAGTCGGGCAACGATCCGCGGCAGCGCCTCGCAGATCGTCGGCAGGATGGTTCGCAACTCGTTGGGCCGGCTGCCGGGCAGCAAGGCGATGGTCGGCGCGTCGGGGTCGAGTCCCGCCTGCGCCAGCACCGCTGCACGCGAGGGTCCGGCCTGCACCAGATCGAGCAGCGGATGTCCCACGAAGGTCACCGGGATCTGCGCCTCGCGGTAGATGGCCTCCTCGAACGGAAAGATCACGAGCGCGCGGTCGACAAACCGCTGCATGTCGCGCAGGCGCCCGCGCCGCCAGGCCCAGACTTGCGGACAGATGTAATAGATCACGGGCACGCCCATCGCGTGCAGCGTCGAGGCCAGGCGGAAATTGAAATCCGGAAAATCGATCACCACCAGCGCGTCTGGCCGCCGGGCCCGCGCGTGTGCCACCAGCGCGCGTTGCATCTGCCACGCCCTCGGCAGCACGCGCAGTGCCTCGACCAGTCCGGTCACCGCCAGTCCGCGATAGTCGCCGACCAGCGTGGCGCCGGCCGCTGCCATCCGCTCGCCGCCCAGTCCGGTGACACCGATATCGGGCCGCAACCGTTTGAGCTCGGTTGTGAGCGCCCCGGCGTACAGATCGCCAGAGGCCTCGCCGCACGAAATCATTACGCTGGTCATGCTGTGCTGTCGCTGCCCGATTATGGCACGCCCATCGGCCCTGTCGTCCGGGCGCCCCGGCCCCGGACCCGCAGGCGGGCGCTACGACTGGTCGGTGGGTTCGGACTTCGGGCCGGCTTCGACGGCCGCCAGCCTCCGCTCGAGATCGGCGACGGCCTTCTTCAGTTCGGGAAGCCGGCGGAACACCGCCGACGACTTGAGCCAGTCGCGGTTCTCAATGGCGGGATACCCCGAGATGAACGAACCCGGTGCGACCGAGTTCGGAATACCCGACTGCGCCGTCGCCTTCGTGCCTTTCCCGATCTCGAGATGTCCGGCGACGCCCACCTGGCCGGCGAGAATCACCGAGTCGCCAATCGTGGTGCTGCCCGCGATGCCCACCTGAGACACCAGCATCACGTTGCGCCCCACGTGCACGCCGTGGGCGATCATCACGAGATTGTCGATCTTGGTTCCCGATTCGATCAGCGTCTGACCGACCGCAGGCCGATCGATGGTCGAGTTGGCCCCGATCTCCACATCGTCTTCGACGACGACGGGGGCGATCTGCGGGATCTTCTGATACGTGCCGTCGGGCCGCGGGGCGAATCCGAACCCATCGCTCCCGACGACGGCCCCGTTCTGCACGACGACCCGGCAGCCGAGCCGGCAGCGTTCGCGAATCGACACGTGCGCGTGAATCACGCAATCCTCGCCGATCACCGCATCCGGATAAATGGCCGCGCTCGGATGAATCACGGTCCGGGCGCCGATCACCGCGCGGGCGCCAATGGAGGCGAAAGGTCCGACCGACACGCCATCACCCAGGTGCGCGTCCGAAGCGACCACGGCATGCGGCGAGACGCCGGCCGGTGGCCGATCGTCGGGGGCGAGCGCCGCCACCGCGTTGGCGAACGCGAGGTACGGGTCTGGCGTGCGCAGCGTCGCGCACGGCGCGGCCGGCCCGTCGATTGCGAGAATCACGGCCGAGGCCTTGGTGGACGCCAGCGACGAGGCGTACTTTTTGTTGGCGAAAAACGAGACGTCGCCCTGGGCCGCTTCGTCGAGCCCGGTCACGCGCCGAACGATGATGTCGCCGTCGCCCTCGAGGCGGCATCCGAGACGGTCTGCCAGTTCGCTGAGTGTCAAATCGCGAAATTATAGCACGGGCTTGACGGCGGTCATGCGCTCCACGAACGTGGCCAGATGCGGCAGATTGAGGCGTGCGGCCACGCGGTGCGCGATCGCGTCGCGGGCCGCCGGGTCGAGGCTGGCGCAGGCACGCAGATCCGTCATCTCGGCGCTCGGCACGTATTTCCACACGACCCGCCGCATCCCGTGCCGCGCGCCCATGGTCGACAGCAGGTGGCCGACCGCCCGAAACGTAAAATAGTAGCCCGGCAGGTTGGGCCCCGGCAGCGGAGCCAGCGGCAGCATCGCCAGGCCTCCGCACGCATCGACCGACATCCAGACCGCGTGTCGGCGTGCGTCCCGTTGCAGCGAAGCCATGACGATGTCGGCCGCCTCCGCCTGGGTCAAGTCGTCCGGGTGGTGCACCGTCGCCGTGTGTTCGGTGCGCAGGTGCCAGAGCAGCCGCTGTTCGGCCACGCGCTCGGCGATCCACGCCATCATGCGGTCGCGCTCGCGCTGAAGACGCGACCCCGAGTCGGCCAGATGCGCGCGATCCTCGCGCTTGTGCCGTTCGTTCTCGACGTAGGTCACCGCGTCGTGAAACGTTCTGGCGAGCCGGCCCCGAATGCCGCCGCCCGTCCCCTCGACCGGCACCACCGGCTGTGCCTCGATTTCGCAATAGAGTTCGTAGCCCTGGAGGCCCACCGGAACGAGCTGGATCTCGAAGGTGGCGGCGCTCATGCCCGGTCGCCAAAGACATCGGCCTGAAACCGGTACAGCGACGCCCCGCGCTTCCAGGCATCACGCGGCAATCCGGCCTTGAGGCAGGTCTGGGACACGAACGCGTCGAGATCCCATCCCCACTCGACGGCTACCTGTGGGAGCAGCAGTCCGCGGTGCCCCCGCTGTTCGACGATCAATCCATCCCGCCCGATCTGGATGGTGGATGGATCGGTGACAGGTTCGACGGGCGTGAGCACGGAGATTTCGATGTCGATCTCGGGTAATTCCGCGGCGGTCACCGGGGCAAACCGGTCATCGGCCGATGCAGCAGCCACCGAGGCTCGCGGAACCGTGTCGGCCAGAGCCGGACCGCCGTCCGGATACCCGATGCAGCCCCGCAAATCGCCGTGCCGATGCAGCGACACGAACACGCCCTGCCGCCGCGCCAAGACCCCATCGGCCACTGGCGTGGCCAGCCGCCGCCCCGCCACGTGCTCCGAAATCGCCTCGCGAGCGACCTGCAGGAGGCGGCTCCGTTCGTCGGCCGACAACGCCACGTTCATGACGACATCGCCTCCTCCGAAGCTTCGGCGGTGAGGGTGCCCAACACGGCGGCCAGATATCCGACCACCGACGCCTTGTCGCCCGAGACGTCTCCCGAGTCGGCGTACTTCATCACACGGGCATCGGCGGCTCCAAGCCCGCGGGCAGCCAGCATGGCGGTGACGAGGGGACCGCCGCCGCACGCATGATCGGGAAACTTGGCCAGCGCCCGGGCGAGCGCCTCGGGGTCGAATCGATCGACCGCATGCACGACCACGCCATCGAGTCGGGCCGCCCGATCCGAATCCTGAAAATGCGACAAGTCGCTGCTCGCCACCAGCAAGGCCCGCCGCGGCGTTAGCGCGCCGACCAGCGCGTCGGCCAGTTGCCGCACGGTCTCGGGGGTCTGGTGTCCCATCACCAGGGGCACGATGGGTGTGTCGGGCAGCACACGCTGCAGGAACGGCAACTGCATTTCCAGTGAGTGTTCTCGGGCGTGCGCGGCCGGCCGATCGTGAACCGCCGGACACGCCGACGCGACCGCGTCGGCATCGGCTTCCGAGATCGGCACGCGGCCCAGCGGCGTTTCGAACGAGCCGCTTCGCTGCATCGCGACGCCCTCGAAGCCGGCATAATGCGACGGGCCTATCAAGACCACCACATCGTAGGCCCGGCCCGCCACCGATTTGTACGCGTGCGCGGCCACCGGCCCCGAATACATCAGACCCGCGTGCGGGACGATCAGGCCGACGATCTCCCCTTCGGCAATCCGATGCACCTGCGCGAGATGCTGGTCGACGTCGTGCGCCAGCACGTCGGGTCGCCCCGAGTACCACGTCCCCGCCACCGCCGCGCGTCTGATTGGTTGCGACATCGTCAACCTGAATGTTAGCATCGGCCATGCCTGCGCGACGAGACGACTTCGCGATCCGCCACGTCGCCTCGCTGGCCCGCCTCGCCTTGACGCCGGCCGAAGAAGACCTATACACGAGACAACTTGGCGACATTCTGGCCTACGCGACGCAGTTGCTGCAGCTTGAGACGCCCGCGCTGCCGATCGCGACACCCGACCCATCCGCCCGCGTGCCTCTGCGCGAGGACCGCGTGCAGCCCTCGGTCGCCCGGGATGCCGTTCTGGCCGGCGCACCCGACGCCGATCAGGACGCCGGGTTGTTTCGCGTGCCGCGGGTGATCGGTTGATGGTCGATCCCGACTGGACCGCTACCGCGATCCACGCACGCTTTGTCCGCGGTGACATATCGGCGTCCGAAGCGTGCGACACAGCACTCGCGCGTATCGCGGCCGGCAATGCCGATCTCAACGCCTTTCTGCTGGTGGATCAGGACGGCGCCCGCCGGCGTGCGGCCGATCTCGACACCGCACCGGACCGGGCCGCCTGCGGGGCGCTGGCGGGTGTGCCGGTCGCCATCAAGGACAACCTCAGCACAGCGGGACTCGACACCACCGCGGGGTCGCGGATGCTGCAAGGCTACCGTCCGCCCTACACGGCCACCGCGGTGGCGCGTCTCGAAGCGGCCGGAGCGGTGGTGGTGGGCAAGACCAATTGCGACGAATTCGCCATGGGATCGTCCAACGAGCACTCGGCGTTCGGCCCGGTCCGCAACCCGTGGGCGCGCGATCGCACGCCGGGCGGGTCGAGCGGCGGATCGGCCGCAGCCGTGGCCGCCGGGATGGCACCCATCGCCCTCGGGTCGGACACGGGCGGGTCGGTGCGGCAGCCGGCGGGATTCTGCGGCATCGTGGGCATCCGTCCCACCTACGGGCGCGTGTCGCGCTACGGGCTCGTGTCGTTCGCTTCGTCGCTCGATCAGATTGGCGTCTTCGCGACCACCGTCGCCGACGCGGCCCGCGTGCTCGGGGTGATGGCGGGCGAGGATCCGCGTGACGCCACCACCGCCAGCGCACCGGTGCCCGACTGGACTGCGGCGCTCACGGGGGATATTCGCGGGTGCCGCATCGGTGTGCCGACCGCACTGATCGCGAGCGGCGTCGATCCCGACGTCGCCCACGCGGTCGCAACGGCCGCCTCCGTGTTGCGCGATCGGGGCGCCACCGTGGAGCACGTCGATCTTCCGCATTCGGCGCTGGCCATCCCGGTCTACTACGTCATCGCCACGGCCGAGGCCAGTTCCAACCTGGCGCGATACGACGGGGTCCGGTACGGCCATCGCACCGACGAGCCCGGTTCGCTCCTGCAGATGTACGAACGATCGCGCGACGAGGGCTTCGGCGCCGAAGTCAAACGCCGCATCATCCTGGGCACCTTCGTGCTGAGCGCCGGCTATTCCGACGCGTTTTACGCCAGGGCCCAGCAGGTGCGCCGCGTCATCACCGCCGAATTGGAGTCGGTTTTGACCGGCGTGGACGCCGTGCTGCTGCCGACCAGCCCGACGCCGGCGTTCCGATTGGGCGAGCGCCTCGACGACCCGCTGCAGATGTATCTGGCCGACGTCTTTACGGTGGGATCGTCGCTGGCCGGCCTGCCGGCGCTCTCGATGCCTGGCGGGTATTCCGCCTCCGGCCTGCCCATCGGCATTCAGCTGATCGGAAGACGATTCGACGAGGCGGGGCTGATGCGTCTGGCGGAGGCGTACGAGCGCGACACGCGATGGTTCGAGCGGCGGCCCCCCGCCGCGTGCGGCGGCCGGGAGACACCCGGCCGGTAGTTACGCGTGCGGCGGAGCCTCGGCGGGTCGGGCCAGCGCCTTGGCCAGCACCCACACCACTGCGCCGGCGAGCACCACGGGAACCAGCGGCAGCACGACCGCGACCACCGCCGCGATGCCGAGCCCCACCAGCCCGATTCCCCCGGCCACCACCAGCACGGGCAGGAACAGGAGGCCGAACGCCAGTTTGAGGGCCACGCCCACGATGCGCAGCGGCAGGAGGACGACCCAGAACAGCAGGTGCACCAGCAGCGCCAGGATGCCGAGCACCAGCACGATCCCCATCAGCACCGCGCCGATCGCCAGAAGTTCGAACATCGGATCTGCTCCCCGGCACCGTTGCGGCGCCGCCATCGGGGAGGGCCTGCGGCACGTGCCGCGGCAACCCCGCTATCTGGATCTTACGAGGCGGGGGGCCGAGAGGTTTCGTGAAACTGGAGGAATCGTCAGGGCGTGGGGCGGAAGCCCTTGAGGCGGTCGGTCACGCCACGGGGCGTCGAGGCTGGCAGGTACTCGGCCGGACGGCCCAGCGATTCGTCGAGGGTTCGCACCGTCATGGTGGCCGGGCCGCTCTTGCGCAACTTGAACACGTCGATCGCCAGACACACGCCAATCATGAGCACGACGACGAAGACGGCGCCGCCGCCAGCGCCCTGCACCGCCGCACCGAGGGCCGTGAAGACGTCGGACGCACTCACGTGGGACGCTCCCGCTGTTGCGGGGGCTTGTGGTCGGGCAGGTCGTACTGGATGAAGCCCCGCTTGACTTCCTCCATCGCGATCCGCTCGGCCTTGTGAGGCAGCGCGGGCGCGATGTCGATGTCGATGCCGGCCAGCGTCAGGCGATTGAGCGCGCCTCGACGGAGCTGCTTGGCGCGTTGCGCCGCAATGTCGACAAACAGGAAACGCCGCTGCATTGGCTCGACGGCGAACTGCTGGTCGGCCTGAGGCGGTGGTGGAGTGTTCTGGGGATCAAGTACGTCATTCACAACAGTTGAGCGTACTTCACCGCCCGCCTCTGACGCAAGCAAAGAAAAGGGGCCGCGCCCGCGACGCGGCCCCTCCACACGATCGGCCACCTGGGTCAGATGCACGTCCACCCGGCCTGGTGGACGGCCAGCCAGCCGGGCGGTTTGGCTGGTCAGCCGGGCGGCACGGCCTGGCTAGTCCTGCACTTTCACCTGAATCTGCTTCGGCTTGGCCTCTTCCTTCTTCTGCAGCACCACGGTCAACACGCCGTTTTTGTAGTCGGCCGACACCTTCGTCGAGTCGATGGTAGGCGGCAGCGAGAAGGTCCGGCTGAAGCTCCCGTAGACCCGTTCGATGCGATGGTACTGATCGTCTTTGACGGCCGGATCCATCTTCTTTTCGCCCTTGATCGTCAGCGCGTTGTTCTCGACCGTGATCTCGATGGCGTCTTTGCTGAGGTCGGGCAGCTCGGCCTTGATCACCATCTGTTCTTGTCCGTTGTCGAAGATGTCGACCGGCGGCACCCACAGCCCCCGGCGCATCACTTCGTCGTCCACACCTCGGTAGCACTCGTTGAAGACGCGGTTGACGCGATCCTGCATTGCCGCGAAATCACTAAATGGGGTCCAGCGAACCAGTGTCATGGCATTCCTCCTGAGTGAGACTGCGTTGTCGCTGGTCGACGGCCCCGACTCCGTTGTCGTCTTCCAGGGCCACCACATCAACCAGCCAAGACCAATATACGCATAATATGCGCTCGTGTCAAGTATATTATCTGATATGTTAGCACTCATGTTTACCCGTTGTGGACCATTCGGGAACTCCTGCCGGCGTTTACCGCCACCTCGTGATCCCGCTCGCGCGTGGCGAAAAGCTCCCGCCGGTCGAAGCACGTCCTGACCAGCGGTTCGGGATCTAGCGGCCAACCGGGTCTCTCGGGTATCCTGTCGGGACCCCCTGGGGCAGTGAGGCCACTGTCCCACTCAGGACCCGGCGCCGGGTCCGACAGACAAATCCCGTCCCCCGTTTTTGAGGTTGGCATCAATGGCGACTTACAAGATTGGCTGGCTCCCTGGTGATGGCGTTGGCGTGGACGTGCTCGAGGCCGCCAAAATCGTGCTCGACCGACTGAAGCTCGACGCGCAGTACGTGCACGGCGATATCGGCTGGGAATTCTGGTGTCAGGAAGGCGACGCGCTGCCGACGCGGACCCTCGAGGTGCTGAACAACGTGAACGCCGCCCTGTTTGGCGCCATCACGTCGAAGCCCGCCAAGGAGGCCGACGCCGAACTGGCGCCCGCCCTGCGCGGCACAGGCCTGATCTATCGCTCCCCCATCGTCAGGATGCGGCAACTGTTCGACCTCTATATCTGTCTGCGGCCGATCAAGGCGTACCCGGGCAATCCGCTCAACCACAAGGACACGATCGACCTGATGGTGTTCCGCGAAAATACCGAGGATCTCTACGCGGGAGTCGAGTTCAACCCGGTGCCCGACGAACTGGCGGCGACACTGAAGAAGCTCTCGAAGCCCTTCTCGCATTTTGCCGGGCTCAAGGGCGACGAGTACGCGATCTCCTGCAAAATCAATACGCGCAAAGGGTCCGCGCGCATTCTGGAGGCCGCCTTCGCGTTCGCGCGCGAGAAGGGGCGCAAGAAAGTGACCGTGGTCCACAAGGCCAACGTCGTGCGGGCGACCGACGGGATGTTCCTCGAGATCGCCAAAGACGTCGCCGCGCGCTATCCGGACATCATCTTCGACGAGGCCAACGTCGACGCGATGACGATGTGGCTGTTGAAGAACCCGTTGAACTACGACGTGCTGGTGGCGCCGAATTTGTACGGCGACATCATTTCGGATCTGTGCGCGCAGATGGTCGGCGGTCTCGGCTTCGGCTGCTCGGGCAACATCGGCGAGAAGCTCGCGGTGTTCGAACCGACGCACGGCTCGGCGCCCAAGTACGCGGGCCAGTACAAAGTGAACCCGATCGCCACGGTGTTGACCGTCAAGATGATGCTCGAGTGGCTGGGCGAAAAAGACATGGCCGAACGGCTGGAGCGGGCCACCGCCGCCGTCATCAAGCAGGGCCGCGTGCGCACCTACGACATGGGCGGCACGCACACCACGCTCGAGATGGGCGAAGCGATCGCGAGAGAACTCTAGGGCGCCGCGGCATCATGGCCAAAATCATCCTGCACGACGTCGGCATGCGCGACGGGCTCCAGATCGAGGCGCAGACGGTTCCCACCGATCGCAAGCTCGACTGGATCGATCGGCTCACCGCCTCGGGTCTCGACATGATTCAGGTGGGGTCGTTCGTCAACCCGCAGAAAGTGCCGCAACTGGCGGACACCGACGAGCTGTTCCAACAGCTCTCGGTGCCAGGCCGGCGTCGGCCCGGCGTCGTCTACACCGCGCTGGTGCTCAACGAAAAAGGTCTTGAGCGCGGATTCGCCTGCGGCGTGGACTTCTTCTGCATGGGGGTGTCGGCCAGCGACACGCATAGCCGCAAGAACACGGGCATGGGCACCGTCGAGGCCACCGATCGCATCATCGCGATGGGTCGGCACGCGATGGCCGAAGGCAAGGGCGTGCAGGTGTCGGTGCAGTCGGCGTTCGGGTGCGGCTTCGAGGGCCACGTGCCCCAGGCACGCGTGGTGGGCCTGGCGGCGCGGTTCCTCGACGCGGGCCTGACGACGGTGAGCTTGGCGGACACGGCGGGACACGGCAGCCCTTCGCAGGTCCGCGACCTGTTTGGCGCGCTGCGCGGCCTCGGGAACGGCGTCTCGATGGCCTGTCACTTTCACGAAACCTTCGGGCTCGGGCTGGTGAACGCCTACGCGGCGTGGGAAGCCGGAGTCACGTTTTTCGAGGCGGCGTTCGGGGGCCTCGGCGGATGCCCGTTTACGGCGGTTGCTGCGGGCAATGTGTGCACCGAAGACCTGGCACACTTGTTCCAGCGCATGCAGGAACGCCGCGACGTGTCGCTCGACGCCATCGCGGGCGTCGCCACCGATGCGGCACAGTGGTTCCAGCGGGCGCTGCCGGGCCGCATCCACACCACCGGCCCGATCCCAGACGGTCGGCCCGACTGACCCGCGAGACTCGCGGGACTTGCGGGACTCGCGGGACTTGCGGGACTTGAGGGACTCGCGGGACTTGAGGAACTCGAGGGACTCGCGGGACTCGCGGAACTCGCGTGCGGCGACAACAGGAACGCATCATGAAACTGCTCGACGGCATTCGCGTGCTGGACCTGACCAATGTGCTGGCCGGACCGTTTGCGACGGTCCATCTGGCGCTGGCCGGGGCCGACGTGATCAAGATCGAAAATCCCGACGGCGGCGATCTGGCCCGCAAGCTCGGCAACGTCCCGGCGCTCAACGAGGCGTTGATGGGCACGAGTTTTCTCGCGCAGAACGCCAACAAGCGCTCGCTCACGCTCAATCTCAAGCTCGACGAGGCGCGCGAGATTTTCCGGGCGCTGGCCCGCACGGCCGATGTGGTGGTGGAGAACTTCCGTCCCGGCGTGATGGATCGGCTGGGCCTGTCGTACGCGTCGCTGCGCGCGTCGAATCCGCGCCTCATCTATTGCGCCATTTCCGGATTCGGCCAGGACGGGCCGGACGCCTTCAAACCCGCCTACGACCAGATCATCCAGGGCCTGAGCGGCGTGATGGACGTCAACGGCGACCAGCGCCTGCACCCGCTGCGGTGCGGCTTTCCGATCTGCGATACGGTCGGCGGCATCAACGCCGCCTTCGCGATCATGGGCGCGCTCTACCATCGGGAACGAAGCGGCGAGGGCCAGTTCATCGACATCGCGATGCTGGATTCGGTGATGCCCTTCATGGCGTGGGTCGCCGCCAACCTGCTCATCGGCGGCCAGGCGCCGGTGCCCATGGGCAACGACAATTTCACGGCGGCCCCGTCGGGCACCTTCGCCACCCAGGACGGCCACATCAACATCGCCGCCAACCAGCAGGCCCAATGGGAATCGGTGTGCGATGTGCTCGGGGTGCCCGAGCTCAAGACCGACGCACGCTTTGAGAAACGGGATCCGCGCAAGGCCAATCGGGCGGCGTTGACGCCGTTGCTCGAAGCCAGGCTCACCCAGCGCCCGACGGCCTACTGGGTCGAGGCGCTCAACCAGAAGGGCGTCCCGTCGGGTGATATCCTCAGTCTGGAGGCCGCGCTGACGGCGCCGCAAATCCTGCACCGCGGCACGCTGCAGGATGTCGACACGCCCGGCGTCGGCACCATCAAGTTGTTCGGTCTGACCGCCAGGTTCGAAAAAACGCCGGGAGCGATCGAGTCGCCGCCGCCGCGCCTGTCGGCCCACACCGACGAGATTCTCGGCAGCCTCGGCTATTCGTCCGAGGCGATTGAAGGATTCCGGAAGAAGGGAGTCGTCTGAGGCATGGGGATGACGATTGCGCAGAAAATCCTGGCCAGAGCGTCTGGCCTGACATCGGTCGCCGTGGGCGAGGTGGTCGAACCGGCCGTCGATCTGGCGATGTCCCACGAGAACACCGCGTTGGTGATCAACCAGTTTGCCGAGGTGTTTCAAGGCACCGGGCTCGCGCCCAAGGTGTGGGACCCGAGCCGCATCGCGGTCGTCTTCGATCATCGCGTGCCGGCCGAGTCGGCCAAGACGGCGACCAACCAGAAGAAGGTCCGTGAGTTCGTGGGCGCGCACCGCATCGCGAAGTTTCACGACGTGCGCGGCGACAGCGGGGGCATTTGCCACCAGGTGCTCGCCGAAGAGGGCTACGACCGGCCCGGCTACGTGATCGTGGGCGCCGACAGCCATACGACGAGCCATGGCGCGTTCGGCGCGCTGGCGTTCGGCGTGGGCGCGACCGAAATGGCGTCGGTCTGGACGCTCGGGCGCGCCGTCAACATCCAGGTGCCTTCGACGATCAAGGTCGTGGCGCGAGGGCGATTCAGCGATCGGGTGACGCCCAAGGATCTGATCCTCCACCTGGTCGGCGTCCTCACAGCGGAAGGCGCGAACTTCAAGGTGATCGAGTTCCATGGATCCGCCATCACCGCCATGTCGATGTCGGGACGGCTGGTGCTGTGCAACATGTCGGTGGAAGCCGGGGCCACCTCCGGCATCGTGCCGGCCGATGCCGAGACGGTCCGCTTCCTGCGCGACGAGGCCGGCGTCACCGACCCGCTCGATCTGGTGCAGCCGGATCCGGACGCGGTCTACGAGCGCGTGGTCGAGGTGGACGTGTCGACGCTGGAGCCCCAGGTGGCGTGCCCGCACACGGTGGACAACGTCAAGAACGTCAGCGCCGTGGCCGGCACGAAGGTGCACCAGATCGTGATCGGGTCGTGCACCAATGGCCGACTCGACGATCTCGAAGTGGCCGCGTCCTTCCTCAAAGGCCGCAAGGTGGCGCGCGACGTTCGGATGCTGGTGTTTCCCGCCTCCTGGAAGGTCTACCAGGAAGCGATGCGCCGCGGCTACCTCGCCGATCTGATTGAAGCGGGCGCGGTGGTGATGAATCCGGGATGCGGCTGCTGCCTCGGGATCCACCAGGGCGCGCTTGGCGACGGTGAGACGGCGCTCTCGACGACGAACCGGAACTTCAAGGGCCGGATGGGCAACCCGACGGCCGATGTCTATCTGTGCTCGCCGGCCGTGGCGGCCGCAAGCGCCCTCACCGGCGTGATCACCGATCCTCGGAAGGGAGACTGAGCATCATGGCAACGGTGGTCTACACAGCGGGCGACGACGTCTCGACCGACGCGATCTACCCGGGCCGATTCATGGCCACGGTCCTGCCAACCGAAACGCCGCAGTACTGTTTCGCCGACGACAAGGCGTTCAACGCGGCGCTCCAGAAGCGCGCCTTCGCGCCCGGCAGCGTCGTGGTGGCGGGCCAGAACTTCGGCTGCGGATCGTCGCGCGAGCAGGCCGCGTCGACCCTCAACGGCCATGGCCTGGTCGTGGTGGCCAGGGGCTTCGCGCGCATCTTCCTGCAGAACTCGTGCAACCTCGGATTGCCGACCGTCATCTGTCCCGGCATCGAGGCCGCGCTGGGCGACGACCTCGACATCACCAGGACCGCGGTCCGTAATCTGACGTCGGGCCGCGACTTCCCCATCGTTCCGTTGCCGGCCGCGCGGCAGGCCGTGATCGACGCCGGTGGCCTGATCGCCTACACGAGGAAGCGTTTGATCGAACAGGCCGGGGCCGCCCGGTAGGTTGGCGCGGTGCCAACGGGGCCCGGGGCCGAAGCCGGCGGCGGTGGCGGCGGCCGGACGTCTCATGCGATCATGGTCGGGTATGCGCCAGAACGACACGATGCTGCCGCTCGACGACGTCGGGGATCTGGCTGAACAGATCCAGCATCTGTTCGAGGATCTCGACCGCGCACGCCCGTTGGACCATCGCCTGCTGCCCGGCGTGTTCACGCCGGCACTCGACGCGCTCGAAACCGCCGAGGCCGTCGAACTCGTCGTCGACCTGCCGGGCGTGGCGATCGACGACGTGCGCGTCCTGCTCAAAGACGAGATCGTGCTGGTGGTCGGAGGCAAGATCCCTCCCGACCCTGGCCAGCGCTCCGACGCGAACTTTCATCTGGTGGAGCGCGACTTCGGCCGGTTTGCCCGCGCGGTGCGCGTCGGCGGCGCGCTCGACGCCAGCCAGGCGACGGCCACGCTGGGCCACGGAGAACTGCGCGTGCGGATCCCGAAGATCGACAACCGCCGGGGGCAGGGCGTCCTGATTCCCGTCACGCACGCACCGGACGCGTCGTGACGACGCGAGTCAAGGTCGGCGGTGGGCGTACCGAATCATGAAGATCCTGTTTATCGGCGATATCGTCGGGCGGCCCGGGCGCGACCTGATCCGCCGGGCCCTCCCCCTGATCGTCGATCGCTTCGGCATCGACCTGACGGTGGCCAACGTCGAGAACGCGGCCGCGGGAGCCGGCATCACGCGCGACAGCGGCGACGCCCTGCTGTCGTACGGCATCGACGTCATGACGACCGGCAACCACGTCTGGGACAAACGCGAGGCGCTCGCCTACATCGGCGCCGAATCGCGGCTGCTGCGCCCGATCAACATGTCGGCCGAAGCGCCGGGACGCGGATCCTTCGTGGCCCGCGCGTCCAACGGCATGCTGGTCGGCGTCATCAACGCGATGGGACGCGTCTTCATGCCGCCGGTCGACAATCCGTTTCCCGCGGTGGCGGCCGAAGTCGATCGCCTGCGCCAGCAATGCCGGGTGCTGCTGGTTGACGTGCACGCCGAAGCGTCGGCCGAGAAGGTCGCGATGGGCTGGTATCTGGCCGGCAAGGTGACCGCGGTCGTCGGCACCCATACCCACGTGCCGACCGCCGACGCGCGCATCCTGAAGGGCGGCACGGCGTACATCACCGACGTAGGGATGACCGGGCCGCACGATTCGGTGATCGGCGTCGACAAGGCCGCCGCGCTCTCGCGCTTCCTGACCGGACTGCCGGCGCGCCTCGAGCCGGCCGCCGACGGACTGCGGCTGCAGGCCGTCGTCATCACGGTCCACGACGAGAGCGGCCGCGCCGAAGCCATCGAGCGGCTCGACTGGACGCTCGACGACATCGCGACGGCCCGGCTCGAGGCGGGAGCCGATCGCGATGCGTGACCTGTTCGACCTCCCGTTCGACAGCGACGACGACGCCGACGCGCCGGCCGTGACCGCCCAGCAGGAACCGGCGCGCCGCGTGCTCAGCGTCACCGAAGTGACCTCGGAGGTCCGTCGATTGCTGGAGACCGCATTCGCCGAGGTCTGGGTCGAGGGCGAAATCTCGAACTGCCGGCCCTGGACCACCGGCCACGTGTATTTCACGCTCAAGGATCCGTCTGCGCAACTGAAGGCCGTCATGTGGAAGTCGGCCGCCCGCTTCGTCAAGTTCACACTCGAAGACGGCCTGCAGGTGGTGGCGCGCGGCCGGTTGGCGGTGTACGAGCCGAAGGGCGAGTACCAGCTGGTCTGCGACCAGATCGAGCCCAAAGGGCTGGGCGCGCTGCAGTTGGCCCTCGAGCAATTGAAAACACGCCTGCAATCGGAAGGCTTGCTCGACCCCGCGCGCAAGCGTCCCCTTCCCACGCTGCCGCGCAAGATCGGCATTGTCACCTCGATCGACGGGGCCGCGTTGCGCGACATCATCAAGGTGCTCGCCCGCCGGTACCCGAACGCGCACCTGGTGATCGCACCCACTCGCGTGCAGGGCGACGGCGCGGCCGCCGACATCGCCAAGGCGCTCGCCAATATCGGACGCGTCGAGGGCGTCGATGTCGTGATTGTGGGACGCGGGGGCGGATCGATCGAAGATCTGTGGGCCTTCAACGAGGAGGCGGTGGCTCGAGCCATCGTGCGGTGTCCGGTGCCCGTGATCTCGGCGGTCGGGCACGAAGTGGACGTGACGCTGGCCGACCTGGTGGCCGATCTGCGGGCGCCCACACCCTCGGCCGCCGCCGAAGTCGTGGTGGCCGCGAAGAACGAGTTCGTGGCCCACATCGACGCCACCGAGGATCGGTTGCGGTCCGCCGCCCTCCGATGCGTTCGGGACGCGCAGCACCGACTGCAGCGGATCGAGGGACGGTCGGCGTTTGCGGGCTATCCCGACCGGATCGCGTTGCGCGGCCGACACGTGGCCGAACTGCTCGGCGATCTGCAGCAGGCCGGGCGAAACGCCCTGGCGCGCCGAACGCGCACGTATCAGGGTCTGCGTGCCCGCCTCGACGCACTCGACATCCGGCGGCTGATGGCCCGCGTGCAGAAGAGTCTGGCGCAGGCCGACGCCAGGCTCGACGCGGGAATGGCCACCCGCTACCACGCCGCCGACGCATCGCTGCGGGCGCTGGCGGCGCGGCTCGACGCGTTGAGCCCGTTGTCGGTGCTGGGCCGGGGTTACGCCGTCTGCCGGGACGCCGCGCGACAGAGCATCGTGATCGACGCGAACACCGTCGAGACCGGCGCGGCCGTGCGCGTCACCTTGCATCGCGGCGAACTGGCGTGCGTGGTGACGGGGCGCACGCTGGCGACCCAACGGGCATTGGAGTCCTGACGATCGTGGTCGCCGGTTCGTCATGCCGGCGCGCACCGGCATCCCGGCCGGTGCAGGATCGGATGCCGGGGATCGCGACACGCACGGCCCGAGGGCGGCCAGGAGCCGCCTACCGATGGAATCGGCGGAGAAGAATCTGAGGGAGTCATGGTGGACGTCAATATCAAGGATTTCGAAGCGGCCATCGCCGAGCTGGACGGGATCGTCAAGAAGCTCGAGGACGGCGACCTGGCGCTCGATCAGTCGCTGGAACTGTACGAGCGCGGCGTGCGCCTGTCGCGGTACTGTCACGTCCGGCTCGAAGAGGCCGAGCGGCGCATCGAAATCCTCGGCGAGCGGGGCGACCTGCAGCCCGCACCGCCTGGGCTTGCTGCCACCGCCGGAGACGACGAGAAGGGACGGCGTTCGTGACGATGTCTTCGCGCCTCGCCTTGCGCGACTACCTGGTGTCGCTGCGCGACGAGGTCGAAGGCGAGCTCAACACGGTGCTGCCAACCGCGCCGTTGTGCCCCGCCGTGATCGCCGAGGCGATGCGCTACAGCCTGTTCGCGGGCGGCAAACGGTTTCGTCCCATCCTGACGCTGGCCGCCGCCGACGCGGTCGCCGCCGAGCCCCGGGCCGCGCGAGTCCTGGCCATGCCGGCCGCCTGCGCGATCGAGATGATCCACACCTATTCGCTCATCCACGACGACCTGCCGGCCATGGACGACGACACGATGCGCCGCGGCAAGCCGACGCTGCACGTGGTCTACGGAGAGGGGATGGCCATTCTGGCCGGCGACGCGCTGATCGCCGAAGCTTTCGCCCTGCTGGCGCGGCTGCCGGTCGACGCGGGCGACGGCGCTGTGGCGATCCGCACACTTCGCACGCTCAACGGCATTGCCGAGGCCGCCGGTTCGGTCGGGATGGTCGGAGGCCAGGCCATCGATCTCGCCGCGGTGGGACGCGCCAGCGGCCAGTGTGCCTTCGATGCCGACGGGTTGCGCGACATGCACGCGCGAAAGACCGGCGCGCTGATTCGTGCGGCGGCTGTCGCCGGCGCCACCATGGCCGGTGGATCCGACACGCAGATCGACGCGGTCGACCGCTACGCCGCCCGACTCGGTCTGGCCTTCCAGATCGTCGATGACGTGCTTGACGTGGTCGGCAACGACAAGGAACTGGGCAAGACCGTCGGCAAGGACGCCGCGGCCAACAAGCCGACGTACCCCGCCTTGTTCGGCCTCGACGAATCGAAGCGCCTCGCCCGTGAGGCCGCCGACGCCGCCATCGCATCCCTCAGCGACGCCCGCTTGGAGGGCGGACGCCTCGCCGAGATCGCCGAGTGGGTCGTCTCCCGCACGTCGTAAGCCGCAGCACTGATGGCCGCCACGCCACGCACGCGCCTCGACGTCCTGATCACCGAGCGAGGATTGGTCGCCTCGCGCGAGCGGGCGCGAGCCGTGATTCTGGCCGGGCGGGTGCGAGTCGAGGGCGTCGCGGTCAGCAAAGCCGGCGCGCCGGTGAGGGTCGATGCCCACGTCGACATCGAAGGATCCGACATGCCGTGGGTCGGGCGGGGCGGCCTCAAACTGGTCCACGCCCTCGATGCGTTCCACGTCGATCCGTCGGGATGCGAGGCGCTCGATATCGGCGCCTCGACCGGCGGCTTCACCGATGTCCTCCTGAGCCGCGGAGCCATCCGCGTGGTGGCTCTCGATGTGGGACACAGTCAGCTCGACTGGAAAATCCGCACCGATCCCCGGGTCGTGGTGGTCGAGCACCGCAATGCGCGCGAACTGGTTCCCGACTGGCTGCCCGCGCCGGTCGACATCGTTACGATCGACGTCTCGTTTATCTCGCTCAGGTTGATTCTGCCAGCCGTGCCCGCCGTCCTCAATCCGGGCGGCCACGTCGTAGCGCTGGTCAAGCCTCAGTTCGAAGCGGGCCGCGAGCAGGTCGGCCGTGGCGGCCTCGTCCTCGATACCGCCGTGCACGACGAGGTCCTCGCCCGCGTCACAGAAGCGGCCGCCGCGTGCGGGCTCAACCGCCTGGGCCTGACGCCGTCGCCGATCACCGGCGCGACGGGCAACCAGGAGTACTTTCTGCATCTTCGACCGGCGCCATCCCGCGCGACGTTCAACCGGCCCTGACGACGCCTTGGCCACCGCGAGCGTCTGGCCGACGGCCCAGGAGTTGTTTGATCCGATGCGGCGCGGCCGGGCCTGTCGTTTTGGCGAAGACCTCAAATCCAGGCGGGACATGCCGTCGCCTCGGGTATAGAATTCGGGGGCACGGACCCATCACATGTCATCACCAGACAACTCCGATCGTCGGCCGACGGCCCCCGACTCCGGGCGCATCACGCGGGTCGGCATCGTCGCCAAGCCTGGGCTCACCGACACGGCGGTCGAACTCGACGCGGTGACCGCGTGGCTTGATGCCCGCGGCATCGAGTCGGTGGTGGAAGACGAAACGTCGAACATGGCCGATTTGCGATCCCGGCCCAGGGCGTCGCGCGACCAACTGCCCTACCGGGTGGACCTGATGCTGGTGTTCGGCGGCGACGGCACATTGCTCGGCATGGCCGATCGCATCGCGCAGGCGGATCTGGAAATCCCGATTCTCGGCGTCAACTTCGGCACGCTCGGATTCCTGACCGAGATTGCGGCGTCCGAGTTGTTTCCCTCGCTCGAGGCGGCGCTCGACGGCACGGCGCTGATCGAACCCCGCATGATGCTGCAGTCGAGGGTCGAGCGGGCCGGCCACCCCGACGTGGACCGCGTGGTGCTCAACGACGTCGCGGTCACCGGCGGGTCGCTCTCCCGTATCGTGGAGTTTTCAGTCTCGATCAGCGGCGACTTCGTCGCCCGGTTCAATGCCGACGGCCTCATCATTTCGAGCCCGACCGGATCGACCGCCTACAATCTGTCGGCCGGCGGCCCCATCGTCCATCCGGCCGTCGATGCGCTGGTGCTGACGCCGATCGCGCCCCACGCCCTCACGAACCGGCCGATCGTGATTCCGGCGACCGCCGACGTCGCCGTGCAGCCGATCCTGCAGCGCGCCGGCGACGAAGCGTTTGTCACCTTCGACGGCCAGTCGGGCGTGCAACTCGAGAATGCCGACGTGGTCCACATTCAGCGCGCCAGGCGTCCGATGCGGTTGGTGCGCGGATCGGCCCGCAGCTATTACGACGTGCTGCGAAGAAAATTGCGGTGGACCGAGCGGTGAGCTCGAGGCACTGAGGCCGGGCTGAGCCAATCCGGCGCGACGCGTCGGGCCTCGGTGGCGGCTACCGCCGGCGCGGGTCGGCGGAGCGCGCGGGCCGAGCCGGGATCTTTCGGGGGGGCGGCGCCCCTGGTCCGGCGTGTGCGGCCGCCTTCTGATCTCTGAAATAGACGATCTGATACGTGTGGACGTTGCGGTTGTGCGCCTCGAGCGTCGCGGCGAAGGCGTGCGAACCGTCGTTGCGGCTCACGAAATAGAGGAAGTCGACCGGCGCCGGATTCACGGCCGCCTCCAGTGCGGCGCGCCCTGGCGAGGCGATCGGCCCGGGCGGAAGGCCTGGATACCGATACGTGTTGTAGGGCGAGTCGAAGCCCAGATCGGCGTGCGTGAGGTTGCCCGTGTAGCGGCCGGCGCGTTCGAGCGCATAGATGACGGTCGGATCGCACTGCAGCCCCATGCGAATGCGAAGCCGGTTCTGATAGACCGCCGCCACCACCGGCCGCTCATCAGGACGCGCCGTCTCTTTTTCGATGAGCGACGCCAGAATGACCACCTCGCGCACCGACATCCCACCCGCGGTGCCAGCCTCGCGCAGCGCGGGCGTGAACACGGCCTCGAACCGCGCGGCCATTTTGCGGATCAGATCCGCGGCGGTCGCGCGACGCGGCAGCGCGTAGGTGTCGGGAAATAGATAGCCTTCGAGATCGCGGGCGCCCGGATCGAGACGTGACCGCAGCGCGGGATCCGCGGCGGCGTCGGCGAACGCGGACGCCTCGCCCAGGCCCGCGGCCTGGTAGACCTGGGCCATCTGCCGGATCGTGAGGCCCTCGGGAAATGTCACCGACCGCAAGTACACGTCGCCGCGCACAAGCTTCCGAATGATGTCGTCGACGGTCATCGGGCGATCGAATCGGTACTCGCCGGCCTTGAGCCTGGTCGCCTCGCCGCGGCGCCACAGCGCGATGCGCCACGTAAGAGCGTCGGCCACCACGCCGTGCTCGACCAGGAGTCGACCGATCGCCTGCGGCCCGGTCTTGGGTGGGATGTCGACAAACTGCTCGGAGCCGCCGTAGCGCTTGAACGGGTCGCTCAACCGCGCATAGCCAGCCACGCCGAACAGCCCGGCGGCGACCACTACTGCGAAGACGACGAGCAGGGAGATGAATCGTCGCATGATGTTCGCGTCATCGGCTGGAGAGTGGTTGTTCCGCGTCCCCGCTCACGCCGGCAAACTGCCCCTCCACAATTCCTAATCCCCAACCCCGTCGGGCATCGCCGAGCCATGCCCATCCAAGTACTCCTGCAGGATCACGGCAGCGGCGGCCGCATCGAGCTTGCGCTTGCGGACGCGCCAGTCGCGCTCGCGCTCGGCCAGTAGACCATCGGCGTGGTGACTGGTCAAGCGCTCGTCCTGCAGCACGATGGGGCGGGCCGACCGGGCCCGAAGCAACTTGGCGAAGGATTCCACGCGCGGTGTCTGGTCGTTGGGCGATCCGTCGAGCCGGCGCGGCAGCCCCACCACCACCAGCGCAATGGGGTCGTCGTCGTGTTCGAGTGTGCGCACCTGATCCATCACCCGGTCCACCGCGACCACCTGGTTTCGGTCGCCGGGAATCGCGCCGACCGGTCGCGCGAGCATGCCGGTCGCATCGCTCACCGCGATGCCAATCCGCCGTTCGCCGTAGTCCACGCCCAGCACTCTCATGTGGACTGGAAGCGTACTACAGCCTCGCGGTGCGGCGAGAATCGGTACGTTATACTGCACACACCTCACAATCACTTCAGGAAGAACCACTGTGAAGAGAGCTACCGTCGTCGTTCTGGCCGGCGCGATCGCGTTGGGTGCGATTCACTGCGGGCGATCCGCGCCTCCCGAGACGTTCAAGCAGAAGCTGGTGATTCTCGGTTACGACGGCATGGATCCGGTGCTGACCCAGCGCTGGATGGCCGAAGGCCGGCTGCCGAATCTCGCCGCGCTCGCCGCGCGCGGCGGCTTCTCCCGGCTTGGCACGAGCCACTCGCCCGAGTCCCCCACGTCGTGGTCGTCGTTTGCGACCGGCACGAATGCGGGCAAGCACAACATCTTCGATTTCCTGGTGCGTGATCCCAAGACGTACATGCCCGATCTGGGCATCGTCAAGAAGGTGCCGCCCGAGTTCCTCTTCAATTACCTGCCGATCAAGAAGCCGGAGATTCGATCGATTCGCGGGGGCACGTCGTTCTGGACGACGGCGGGTCAAGCCGGCGTGCGATCCAGCCTGCTCACCATCCCGATTACGTTTCCGGCTGAACAGGTGGACAACGGCGAGATGCTCTCGGGGCTGCCGCTGCCGGACATTCGGGGCACGATCGGCACGTTCTATTACTTCGCCTCCGACCTGTCGCGGTATGAAGAGGGCAACACCGAGATGGGCGGCATCCTGAAGCGCCTGGTCTTCGATCAGAACGTCGCACGCAGCGAGTTGATCGGTCCGCCCGACCCCACCGTCAAGGCCCAGCAACGGGCGATTCGCGCCAAAGGCCCGGCGATCTCGGACACCGATCGGGCGACGCTCGCCGAACTGGCCGCCCGCGAGGATATCCGCGTCCCGCTGACGGTCCGGTGGAACCGAGCGGAGCGCAAGGCCACGATCGACATCCAGAACACCACCGTCAGCCTGGGCGAGGGCGAGTGGAGCAAGTGGGTGACGCTCGAATTCCGCGTCAACTACCTCGTGCGGATCCAGGGCATGGTGCAGATGTATCTGGTGGGCGCCGACAAGGACCTGCGGCTGTACGTCTCGCCCGTCAACTGGCGGCCCGACAACCCGCCGTTTCCGATCTCGTCGCCCGCCTCGTTCTCGAAAGATCTCGACGAGCGGCTCGGACACTTCCGGACGCTCGGCTGGTCGGAAGCCACCTGGCCGCTCAACGAGGATCGGATCGACGAGAAGACGTTCATGGACGATCTGTTCCGCGCCTTCGACGATCGCGCCCAGGTGATCATGCATCGCCTCGACGCACGCGGGTGGGATCTGTTGATTGGCGTGATCGAATCCACCGATCGGGTCAGTCACATGATGTGGCGATTCGAAGACAAGACTCACCCGATGTACAACGCCGACGCCGCCGCGAAGTACGGCGACTCGATTCTGCGGGTGTACCAGCGCGTCGATCAGATGGTGGGCGAGGTCGTCAAGCGCGTCGGCCCGGACACCCAGGTGATCGTCATGTCGGATCACGGATTCCATTCCTTCCGGCAGGCGGTCAACCTCAACACGTGGCTGGTGAACCAGGGGTATCTGGCGATCAAGGGGCAGCGGACCGAGCAGAAGAACCTCAGCAATCTGTTCCTGGGCAGCGGCCAGTTCTGGGAAAACGTCGACTGGTCGCGCACCAAGGCGTACGCGATGGGTCTGGGGCAGGTCTTCATCAATCTCAGGGGACGCGAGGGCGAAGGCGCGGTCGATCCGGCCGACTACAAAGCGGTGACCGACGATCTCGCCGCCAGGCTGATGGCCCTCACCGATCCCGCCAACGGCGCGCGCATCGTGAGCGCCGTGTACAAGCGCGACGAGATCTACTCCGGCGAATTCGTCAACGACGCCCCCGACCTGCAGGTCGGCATGGTGGATGGCTACCGCGTGTCCTGGCAGACCACGCTCGGAGGGTCGCCGCCAGGCAGCATCGTTTATCCCAACTTGCGGAAGTGGAGCGGCGACCACTGCGGGTTCGACTACAAGACGATTCCGGGATTGCTGATCTCGAACCGTAAACTGGTCGCCTCCGATCCGAACGTGATGGACATCGCCCCGTCGGTGCTCAAGTATTTCGGGATCGCGATTCCGAAGGCGATTGACGGCAAGCCGCTGTTCTAACGTGCGGCTCAGCCGCGTGGGCGGCGGCGGTCCGGTGCCCGGCGGCTCTGGCGGCCGGAGGCGTGCGGGTGGTGTGAGGGGCCCTGGGTTCTGTCGTGTCGGTCTCTCGTGTGTCCGATGTCGCCCCGGGCTCGTCAAGCCCCGGGTGGTTCGTCGAGCCGCGTGCGTTCGGGAACTGAGATGATGAGCGAGCAGGCCATCGGCAGACGCCCGCTGATGTCTGGCCGTCCAGCCCGGAGGTTGGACTGGTGCGCTGCGCTGATGGTGGTGTGCGCGGCCGTGGGCGTGCACGGGCAGGCTCCGGCCCGCGAGACCGACGCGCGGGAACTGGCGCGGCGCGCCGCCGCCCGCATCGGCGCGTTGCAGCGCGAGGCCGACGCGCTGGCCTCCAGCGAACAGACGCTGCTCGACCAGTTGCGCCGCCTCGAAGTCGAGCGCGATTTGCGGACCGTCCAGTTCGAGCAGGGCGAACGCGATCTGGCCGGCATCGAGAACGAACTGCGAACCACCGGGGCCCACATCCAGGATCTCGAGACCCGCTCGCGTCAACAGGCGTCGGCGCTGGCGTCGCGCATGGTCGAGTTGTACAAGCTCGGCCGGGCCGGCTACGTCCGGCTGCTGCTCAACGTCGAGGATCCCGGCGAGGCCGGTCGCGCGTATCGCTTCGTGTCGGCGCTGCAGCAACTGGATCGGCAGCGGGTGGCGGAACACGGCCGCACGCTCGCCGAGTTGCGCGGGGCGCAGACCTCGCTCGACGCCCGGCTTCAGGCGCGCGTCGCGCTCCAGGGCCAGATGGGCGTTGCCCGGCAGTCGGCCGAGCACGCCGCGGCCGACCAGGCGGCCCTGATTCGGCGCATCGATCAACGGCGCGATCTGGCCGCCCAGTTGATGGGCGAATTGCAGACCGCGCAGCAGCGGCTGCAGCGGCGACTGGTGGATTTCGAGCGCGACGGCGCCAGCGCCGCCACAAGCGCGTTGTCGCTGCCCTTGCGGCCGTTCCGCGGCGACCTCGACTGGCCCGTCGGCGGGCCTGTGATCGGCACGTTCGGCCGTCAACTCCAGGCGCGCTTCAACACCGCGACGATCAGCAACGGCATTCGCATCGCGGCGTCCCGCGGCACGCCGGTCGTGGCGATTCACGACGGCACGGTGGTGTTCGCCGCGCCCTTCACCGGTTTCGGCAACCTGGTGATCGTCGACCACGGCGCCCAGGCGTTCACGATGTACGGCACCCTGGCCGACGTCACGGTGTCGGCCGGCACGCACGTGGTTCGCGGTCAGAGGGTCGGCACCGCCGGCGCGTCGCCCGAAGGCGTGGCCTCGATGTATTTCGAACTGCGCGTCGACGGAAAGCCGGTCGATCCACTACAATGGCTCAGAAAGAAATGATTGACGTCCCTCTGATATGACGACTCGCACGCGCATCGCCGTCGTTCTGATCTCCGCGCCCATCCTGGCGTTCGCGGTGGTGGGCGGTCTGCTGGGCCGGGCGTCGGCTGCACAGGAAACGTATCCGCACCTGCGCGTGTTCGACGACGTGTTCAGTTTGACGACGGGGAATTACGTCGAGCCGGTGGACGTCGACAAGCTGATGCACGGCGCGATGCACGGCCTGGCCGATTCGCTCGATGCCGACAGCGCATTCCTCTCGACCGACGAAGCCAAGGCGGTGGCCTCCGGCGCGACGCTGCCCCCGGGCGACATCGGCGTGGATCTGGCGCGCCAGTACTACCTGCGCGTCATTGCGGTCCGGGACGGATCCCCGGCCGCCAAAGCGGGCATTCGGTCGGGCGATTTCGTCCGGCTGATCGAGCGCCAGCCCACCAGAGAAATGTCGGTGTGGGAAGGCGTGCGCAAGCTGCGGGGCAAACCGGGCACCTCGGTGAGCCTCACGCTCATCAGAGGCAACGCGGCCGATCCCCACGTGGTCAGCCTCACGCGCGAGGCGCTCGCGCCGCTGCCGATCGCCACGAAGATGTCGGGCGCCGACATCGCGGTGATCCGCGTCGCCGAGTTCGCCGACCAGACGCCCTCGGCGCTGCGCGCCTCGATCGCGGGGCTGCAGAAGCGTGGCGCGAAAGCGTTGGTCCTCGATCTGCGAAACACGGCGCGTGGACCGCTGGCGGCCGGGATCGCGGCGGCGCGACTGTTTGTGCCGACCGGCGCGTTGGCGCTCCGCGACACGCGAGGCGCGAGTCGGCAGACCGTGTCGGCGGCGGCCGGAGACGGCGACCTGACGATGCCACTCGCCCTGCTGGTGGATGTGGGGACCACGGGCGCGGCCGAACTGTTTGCCGCGGCGGTCTCCGGACAGAAGCGCGCGGAGTTGTTCGGCGAACGAACGGGCGGACGGGCCGCGCAACAGCGGCTGTTCAAACTGCCCGACGGCAGCGCGCTGTGGATGTCGTACGCCTGGTATCTGACGCCGGCAGGCAATCCCATTCACGAGCACGGCCTGCAGCCGGACGTCGCGGTGGAACAGCCCGATCTGGAATTTGGCGTCGAACTTCCGGCAATTGATGCGACACTTGACAAGGCGGTCGAGCGGTTGCGCGGCCGAGCAAAATCGTAATTGGCTTGACAGCCAGTGATACGTTGCGTATAAACGCGACGGCGCAGTGGGAGCGGTCATCCCACACCCAGGGTCCGGTTCAGGAGGATACATGAACAAGCAGGAATTTATTGCGAAGCTCGTGAAAGAGACGGGCGCGACCAAGGCGGCGGCCGGCAAAATGCTGGACGTCACGTTGGCGACCATCAAGACGGCGCTGAAGAAGGGCGACACCGTGTCGTTTGTCGGCTTCGGCACGTTCAAGACGTCGCAGCGCAAGGCGCGCGTCGCCCGCAACCCGCGCACCGGCGCTCCCATCAAGATCGCCAAGCGCCGGGTGCCGCGCTTCACGGCCGGCAAGGCCCTGAAAGACGCCGTCAAGTAGAGGCGTTGCGCATTCAGCGTCGGGATACCCCGGTCCTGCCGGTTTGGGCCCCTCAAGGTCCAACCAGCAGGATGCTCTGGCAGGACCGGGAACCCTCCATCGAACCCCTCGGATCGTTGACGGATCTGCGAGCCGGTTGCTATACTGGCTGGTCCGGTAAGCCTTGCCTTTCCGATGCTTGGCCCTCCGATTTACAAGTTCGGTCGCGATCTTGTTCCCTCGGGGCCACGTGGTGAGCGAGTCTTCGGCCGGACCGACCCGCCAGAATGCGTAACCGTTCTTGCGAGTCGAACCACTTAGGCGCGTAGCTCAGCTGGTTAGAGCGCCTGCTTGACACGCAGGAGGTCAGCGGTTCGAGTCCGCTCGTGCCTACCACTTCCCCACGTCCGTCTGCCGGGCAGCTCGACTGGGGTGAGGAGCCGGGGCCCTCGCAAGGGTGGGACCTGCCAACGTACTTGATGAATCAGATTTCGGTCACGCTTCCGGACGGCGCCTCCCGGGAAGTCGCGCGGGGTACTCGCGTCAGCGAGTTGGCGGCGTCGATTTCGCCGCGGCTGGCGAAAGCGGCCTTGGCGGCCGTGGTCGACGGCCGGCTGGTCGACGTGTCGACCGCGCTGGACGCCGACCATGCGGTTCGGATCGTCACCGCCGACAGCCCTGAGGCGCTGGACCTCTACCGTCACTCGACCGCACACCTGATGGCGGCGGCGGTGACGAGCCTGTTTCCCGGCTCCCAATGCGGCATCGGCCCGTCCACCGACGACGGGTTCTTCTACGACTTCGTCGTCGAACGCCCGTTCGTGCCCGAGGACCTCGAGGCGATCGAAAAGAAGATGCGCGATTTCGCCTCGCGCGATCTCCAGTACGAGAGGAAGCTGCTGGCCAAAGACGAGGCCAAGGCGTACTTCGCGCAGCGCGGCGAGCCGCTCAAGGTCCAGCTGATCGAAGAAAAAGGCGGCGCGACGGTTTCCTGCTATGCGATTGCCGATGTGTTCATGGATTTCTGCACCGGCCCGCACGTGCCCACGTCGAGCCGGCTCAAGGCGTTCAAGCTGCTCAGCACGTCGAACGCGTACTGGAAGGGCGACGCGGCCAACCAGCCCATGCAGCGCATCTACGGCACCGCGTTTTTCAGCGACGCCGACCTGAAGGCCTACCTGCAGCGGCTCGAAGAAGCCAAGAAGCGCGACCATCGCAAGCTGGGCCGCGAACTGGGCTTGTTCATGTTCCACCCGTGGGCGCCGGGAGCCGCGTTCTGGCTGTCGAAGGGCACCACGCTCTACCACGAGCTCGCCGGCTACATGCGCGACGTCTTGTTTCCGGCCGGCTACGCCGAAGTCAAAACGCCGATCATCTTCAACAAGGCGCTCTGGGAAACCTCCGGCCACTGGGAACACTATCGGGAAAACATGTTCCTGGTCGAATCCGAAGGCCAGCAGATGGGCGTCAAGGCCATGAACTGCCCGGGCCACATGCTGGTGTTTGGCGCCGGCACGCGCAGCTATCGCGATTTGCCGCTGCGCCTGCACGAGCAGACGCCGCTGCACCGGCACGAAGCCTCGGGCGTGCTGTCCGGCCTCACGCGGGTCCGGCAGTTCTCCCAGGACGACGCGCACATCTTCGTGACCGAATCGCAAATCGGCGACGAAGTCGAACGCCTGCTGCGGCTGGTGCAGCAGGTGTACGCCGACTTCGATCTCACCGTGCACATGAAGCTGTCGACCCGGCCCGCGCAATTTCTGGGCGAGATCGCCACGTGGGACCACGCCGAGTCGGAGCTCACGCGCGCGCTCGACGCGGTGAAGCTGCCCTACCAGATCAACGCCGGCGACGGCGCGTTCTACGGCCCGAAAATCGACTTCGACGTGATGGACGCGATCGGCCGCAAATGGCAATGCGCCACCATCCAGCTCGACTACCAGCTGCCGGAGCGCTTCGACTTGACGTACATCGGCGCCGACAACACCGAGCACCGCCCGGTCGTGATTCATCGGGCGATTTTCGGCAGTTTCGAGCGGTTTATCGCCCTGCTGATCGAACACTACGCCGGGGCGTTTCCACTGTGGCTGGCGCCGGTCCAGGCCATCGTGCTGCCGATTGCCGATCGCCATATGGCGTACGCGGCGGGCGTACGGGATACACTAGTCAGTTCGGGCCTGCGCGTCGAGTTCGACGACCGTCAGGAAAAGGTCGGGTACAAGATCCGGGAGGCGCAGTTGCAGAAGGTGCCGTACATGCTCGTGGTCGGGGACCGCGAGATGGCCGACGGCACCGTGGCGGTTCGCAATCGCGCCGCCGGAGACCTGGGCCCGCGCACCGTCGAGGCATTTGCCGACGCGGCCCGGCAGGAAATCCGCCGCAAGGGGCACGAGCCCCAGGCATTGTAAGGGGAGGCGCTTATCGCTTTCGAACGTTCTGGTCCGCGCCGTGAAGAGCGCACTCGCATCAACGAACGCATTCGCGTCCGCGAGATCCGGGTGATCGACGACACTGGCGCTCAATTGGGCATCATGCCGCCGCCGCAGGCGCTGGCGCTTGCTCGCTCCAAGGGGCTGGACCTGGTCGAGGTCGCCGCCGCGGCCACCCCGCCGGTGTGCCGAATCATGGACTTCGGGAAGTACCAGTACCAGGAGCAGAAGCGCACCCGCGAGGCCCGGAAGCACCAGAAAGTGATCGAGGTCAAGGAAATCAAGTTCCGTCCAAAGGTCGACGAGCACGACTACCAGTTCAAGAAGAAGCACATCGAGCGCTTCCTGGCGGACGGCGACAAGGTGAAGGCCACGATCTTTTTCCGTGGCCGCGAAATGGCGCACCCCGAGATCGGGCTGCGCATCCTCGAGCGGTTGATCGAGGAACTGGTCAACGAAGCGGTGCCGGAAAACATGCCGCGGCGTGAGGCCAATACGATGCACGTGATTCTGGCCAAAAAGGCCGGCAGCGGTCCCAAGCAGACCGGCACGCCGCGTCCGCATGCCCCTCGCCCCGTGGCACCGGTGGCTGCGGTGCCGGCGGCCGGGATCGACGAGACGGCGGCCGACCTCGCCGTGTCGGTCGAGGAGGGTATCGACGAGGTGTCCGCCGTGGTCGAACCGGAGGCCATCGACCAGGTGGCCGCCGTGGTCGAACCGGAGGCCGCGGCCAAGGACGGCGCGCCCGACGCCTAGCAGGCGCGACGGACCGAACGCGGCGACTTCGGGCGAACCCGATCGGCGCAATGTCGGGCATCGGCACAACGCGATGCCCCCCAGGTGAAACCTTCGGGCCGGCCAGGTGACCACACCGCCGCCGGCGGCCGAAGCAGCGAGAGAGACGACAGGAGAGTAGCGACGTTATGCCGAAGATCAAGACCCATCGTGGCGCCGCCAAGCGTTTCAAGAAGACGGCGTCTGGCAAGTTCCTGCGCCACTCCGCGTTCAAGCGTCATTTGCTCGGAAGCAAGACGACCAAGCGCAAGCGGCAGCTGACCAAGGCCGTCTTGGCCTCGGATCCCGACCAGAAGACGCTGGAGAAGATGCTGCCGTACAAATAGGCCACACGCCGCGCCGTGCGGGCCAGACGCGTACCGTGCGGGCCCGCGGCAACGTGTAGAGACCGGGTCTTCAGACGCTGTCGGCGCTGGAGGCGCGGTGAAGAGGGCTCGAGGAAGGCCGGGTCTTCAAACCCGGCGACGAGTTGGGATCACATCTGGGAACCGGGGATGCCACCCCCCGCCAACGATGTCGGTCCTGTAACGGGCTGGGGCCTCACCGCCCCGCCCATGGTCCACTGAACCTGTAAGTGGCTGAGAAGAGGCACACATGCCGAGAGTCAAGCGTGGCACGGTCCGGAGAGCAAAGCGCAAGCGGCTTCTCGATCGTGCAAAAGGATTTTTCCTCAATAAGAGCAAACTGTACCGCGCCGCCAAAGAGGCGGTCGATAAGGCCCTGAACTATGGGTTCGTCGGTCGCCGCAACAAGAAGCGCGATTATCGCCGACTCTGGATCGTTCGCATCAATGCGGCCGCCCGCGAGCACAGCTGGACGTACCGGGAACTGATCCACGGCCTCGCGCTGGCCGGCATCACCATCGACCGGAAGCACCTGGCCGATCTCGCCGTCAACGATAAGCCGGCGTTCAAGACCGTCCTCGACCAGGCCCGGCGCGCCTTCGACGCGGCTCCCAAGAAACCCGCGGCGCCCGTTGAGCCCAAGGCCCCGGCCACCTCAGCCGCCAAGGCATAGCGCGGCACCAGCCGCGGCGGAGTACGTATGTCGAAGACCGAACAGCCGATTGAGGCCGACGCGCTCGATCGGCTCGAAGACAAGGTGCGATTGCTCGTGGCCCTGGTTGGACGGATGCGCAGCGAACTGTCGCAAACCGCCGACGCGCTTCAGCGCACCACCCGCGACCTCGACGACGCCAAGGTTCGCCTCAAGCAAGCCGAAGGCGCCAGCGCCGAACTGGCGGCGCTCACCGAGGAGCGCGACATGATTCGCACACGCGTCGGATCGCTTCTGGCGCACATCGAGGATCTGAATCTGTAGCCGCCATGTCTGACGTGGTGGTCCCGGTCGAGATCCTCGGGCAGCGGTACCCGATTGGCGGCGGGCTGGATGCGGCCTACATTCAGCAGCTCGCCAGCTTCGTGGATGAAAAAATGAGGGCGGCGGTCGGCCAGACGTCCGAATCCGATTCGGCGCGCCTGGCCGTGATTGCCGCCCTCAATATCGCCGACGAAGTGTTCCGCCTCAAGGCGCCGGCCGACGCCAGGGACGCCGCCCTGGCCGCGCGGCTGCGCCGCCTCGAAGACCTCATCGACGCGGCGCTGGCCGACTGACCGCCGACAGGTCGCTTGACCCCCATCTCCCCCCGTTCTAAGATCCCTCCAGACTTGATGTTGTGTTCCCTGCTTTGTGCGTGATGGTCGGAGGCTCGTTTGAGCCAACGTTTCACACAAGGAGCTGCGATGCCGAGCGGTGTGCATGCCTCCGCAGGAGGAAGCCTGAAGCCCGGCTTTTATAGCGGTTCCACCTGCTAATGGCAGGTTCATCGACCTCTCCACACGGCAAAGCGGGGACTTTTACCTAGCTAGCCCACCACGGCTACCATCGCCGCGGGGTTGCCAGACCCGTCAGAGTGCGTGGCCCCGCGAGACCCCCGCCCTCAGGGATCTCGGAAGGACGCGGCATGAACGAAGTGTTTTACGTCGTCAACGCCACGATTACGGCGGCCGTTGGCGCGATGTGCCTGTTCGTGTGGTTCGGCAATCGGCGGCGGGCGGGCCTCGCCCTGGTCAAGCAGGGCGAAGACAAGGCGGCAGGCCTGGTGCGCGACGCCGAGCGCGAAGCCGAAAACCTCAAGAAAGAAGCCCTGCTGGAGGCCAAGGAGCGGACCCACGAGCTGGTGGTGGAGGGCGAGCGCCAGGCGCGGGAGCGGCGGCAGCAGCTGACCGGTATCGAGCAGACCCTCAATCGCCGGGAAGAGAAGCTCACGGAACGCGTCGCCAGCGCGGAGCAGCGCGACAAGGAATTCCGATCGCAGGAGCAGGCGCTGCAGAAGCGGGACAAGACCACGGCCGAGGCCGCCGCAAAGTACCAGGCGCTGGTCGCCGACCAGCAGCGCGAACTGCAGCGCGTCGCGGGCCTCACCGCCGACGAGGCGCGCGAGTTGCTGCTGAAGCAGATCGAACAGGACGCCCGGCGCGATGCCGCCAACCTGGTCAAACGGCTCGAGGCCGAAGCCCGCGAAACCGCAACCTCGAAGGCCAGGCAGATCGTCACCGAAGCCATCCAGCGGAGCGCAGCCGAGCACGCGGTCGAAACGACCGTCTCGGTGGTCGATCTGCCAAGCGACGACCTCAAGGGCCGCATCATCGGACGCGAGGGCCGCAACATCCGCGCGCTCGAAATCGCCACGGGCGTCGATCTGATCGTCGACGACACGCCTGGCGCCATCATCCTGTCGGGCTTCGACCCGTACCGGCGCCAAATCGCCAAGCGCGCCATCGAACGCCTGATCGCCGACGGCCGCATCCACCCGGCGCGCATCGAAGAAGTGGTCGAGAAGGTCAAAGCCGAACTCGACGAAGAGGTGCGGCGCGAGGGCGAGGCGGCCGCCTTCGAAGTCGGGCTGCACGACCTCCACCCCGAGGTGCTGACGCTGATGGGCCGGCTGAAATACCGGACCAGCTACGGCCAGAACGTGCTCGACCACTCGAAGGAAGTGGCCTTCCTGGCGGGCGCGATGGCCAGAGAAGTCGGCCTGCGCACGCCGATGACCGTGCGCGCCGCCTTCCTGCACGACATCGGCAAGGCGATCGACCGCGAGATGCAGGGCACGCACCTCGAGATCGGGCTCGAATTCCTCCGCAAGCACGGGGAGCAGCAGGGGGTCCTCGACATCGTCGCCGCCCACCACATGGACATCGACTGGCCGTCGCTCGAAGCCATGATCGTGCAGTCGGCCGACGCGATTTCGGCGGCCAGGCCGGGCGCCCGGCGCGACATCCTGGAGTCGTACGTCAAGCGCCTCGAGAAACTCGAAGGCATTGCCGATTCGTTCAAGGGCGTGTCGAAGGCGTTCGCCTTGCAGGCCGGTCGCGAGATCCGGATCATGGTGGAAAGCGAGAAAATCAGCGACGAGGAAGCCGTGTGGCTTTCGAAAGACATCGCGCGCCGAATCGAAAACGAGCTCGAGTACCCGGGCCAGATCAAGGTCACCGTCATTCGGGAGACCCGGGCCATTGAGTACGCCAAATAGCGTCGCGACCGTCGGCGAGCGGGCGCTGATCGATCTGATCCGGGCGCGCGTGCCTCCTGCCCCGCCATGGGTGGCGCTCGGCATCGGCGACGACGCGGCCCTGGTCGAGCCCCAGCCGAGGACGCTGGACGTGTTCACCACCGACGCGCAGGTCGACGGGGTGCACTTCAACCGGGCCACCTCGCCGCCCGATGCGATTGGCCATCGCGCGCTGGCCGTCAATCTGAGCGATCTCGCCGCGATGGGCGCACAACCGCGCGTCGCGCTGCTCTCGCTGCTGCTGCCTGCCGATTTGCCGGTCTCGGATCTGACCGCCATCATCGACGGCCTGCTGGCCCTGGCCGCCCGGCACGAGGTCGCCCTGGTCGGGGGCAACATCACGCGCACCACCGGGCCGTTGGCGATCGACATCACGGCGATCGGGTCGGTGCACCCGCGAAAATTCCTGAAGCGGTCTGGCGCCAGGCCTGGTGACGCCGTGTGGGTGAGCGGCACGATCGGATCGGCAGCCGCCGGCCTCCAGTCGCTGACCGCGAGCCCCCCGTCCGACGGGTCGATGTCGGCGTGCCAGGAGGCCTACCTGAGGCCAGACCCCAGAGTTCGTCTCGGTCTCTTGCTCGGCCGCAATGTCGCCGCCTCGGCCTGCCTCGATCTGAGCGACGGCCTGGCCGACGGGCTGCACCAACTGGCGATCGCGTCGGAGGCGGGGCTGGTGATTGACGGGAACGCCGTGCCGATCACCCCCGAAGCCCGCGCGTGGTTCGTCGGACGCCAGGTCGATCCGTTGCTGGCCGCCATGGGTGGTGGCGACGATTACGAATTGCTGTTCACCGTCAGCGCTCGGCAACGGTCGCGGCTCGCGTCGGTGCAGAGGGTGCTCGGAGGGCTGCCCCTCACCCGAATCGGCACGGTGACCGCCGGACGCACCGTGCGGCTCAAGACCGCACTGGGCGAATGTCTGGTGCCACCGGGCTACGAGCACTTCCGATGATTCATGTCACCCGCGCCTTGATCCGGAAATGGGTGGAGGCGCTGCTGCACATCCACGACTCGCCAGAGCGAACCGCGGCGGCATTCGCGGTCGGGGTGTTCTGGGGATTCTCGCCCTTCTTCGGGATGCACACGGTTCTGGGCCTGGTGTGCGCCTTCCTCTTCGGGCTCAATCGCGTCGCCGTCGTCGCGGGTGTGTATGCGAACCTGCCCTGGATTATCGGACCCTATTACACGTTGGCGACGCTGGCGGGAGCCAAGGTGATGGGCGTGGGGCTGCCGGCTGATTTTGCGTCGCGGCTGGAACGGCTTTTCGCCGGCTCGGTATTCAGCGCCACGTTCTGGTCCGGCCTGTTCGACCTGATGCGGCCGCTGCTGTGGCCCTTCCACCTCGGATCGCTGGCGGGAGCGGTGGTGGCCGCGGCGCTCGCCTATTGGCTGGCCCTGCCCGCGATCGTGGCCGGCCGAAAGCACTTGCATCTGCGGCACCATGACGCGGCGCCGCCCGAGGTGCCCTGATGCTGTCGCAATCGGTCTGGCACAAAGTGCTGGCGACCGTTCTGGCGGCGATCGCCTTCGTGGCGCTGTACCAAGTGACGATCTACGACTCCCGCTACGCGGCGCGGCAAGCCGTGCTGCGCGAATCGACGGCGCTGCCCTCGGCGGGCGCCCGCTTGCGGTTCAGCGCCACCGCCTACTGCAAGGGCGCGTTTACCGCCTCCGGCGTGTGGCCGCGCTCGGGCGTGGCCGCCGCCGACCCGGTGCTGCTGCCGGTGGGCTCGGTCATCCAGGTGCTCGACGAACCGCCCTATTCCGGCGTGTACACGATTATGGACACCGGCCCGATGATTCAGGGCCGGCACATCGACATCTACATGTGGAGTTGCACCGAAGCGTTGCGGTTCGGCCGCCGATCGGTCGAGGTCACCATCCTCAGGCTCGGCTGGAACCCGCGCGACAGCACGACCGACGTTCTGCCCTCCCACCCGCTTCCTCTAGGCGAACTCGAACGGCTTCGCTAGCGGCCGCGCCGGTGTCCCGAGGCCGGCCTGGTGCGTGCGAACCGGCTGACGCAGAGCCACCCTACCTCCTCGGCTTCACCCATCCCACTCCCAATCCGATGACACCAAGTCCAATCACCACGGCGAACACGCCGGAACCAAAAGCCAGCCATCCGTTCAGCGTCGGCTCATCAAGCATCGAAATGGGCGTTCCCGTGCGAATGGAGTTGAGCGCAACGCTCGTGACCCACACGCCGCCAGCAACGGCGGCAAGCCCCAGCCAGACCGCGGTGCGGTTCTTTCGCTGTTCGAACGGCGTGACGACGTGGGGCCTCATGTGAGTGATCGCGTGAATCCCACCACACGAATGAACCGAAACGATCGGCGCGGTTGTCTAAGCAGAGGATCGAACGCGGTGGATATTACTTCATGGATCAGATGCTGGAGTGCTTTCTGGCGGCGCCGGAAGCCGAAGCCAACCAACAGCTCGGCGACCTTCTCACGATTCACGCCGCCCCGGTTATTCGGCGCGTGATTTTCAACCGGCTCGGTGTCTCGTGCGCGGAGGGCGACGACGTCGACTCGCAGGTACAACTCGAATTGATGCTTCGGCTTCGCCGGGGCAGAGTCGAACAGGACATTGACCACATCGACTCGTTCGCGGGCTACGCTGCCGCCGCCGCTCATCACGCCTGCGACCACCATCTGCGCCGGAAGTACCCGTTGCGTTGGCGTTTGCGCAACCGCATCCGCTACATGCTTGAGCACGACCGCGGCTTTGCGCTCTGGAAAACGGCCGGAGGCACCTGGTGCTGCGGTCGAGCGGGTTGGGTCTCGCGGCCGCCAGTCGAACCGCCCCCGGTTGAGGATCTTACAGACACTGGTGCCCAGCGCATTCTCCCGCTGCTGGATCGTCTCTTCCTGTTGAGCGACGGCCCTCTCGAATTGCGTGTCGTCGTCGACCTGGCGGCGACGGCGTGGCATGTCCCCCTGTATCCGCAGCAAGACAAACGCGACCTCGACGCGTTGTCCGGCCCCCACGCGCAGTTCGACGTGACCATCGCACACCGCGAGACGGCCTGGAAAGCGTGGGAAGAAATTCGCTTGCTGCCGGTGCGTCAGCGCCAGGCGCTTCTGCTGAACTTGAAAGACGATGCCATGAGCCTGTTTCTGGCCACCGGCACCGCGTCATTGCGCGCGATGGCCAGGTGCCTCGAGATGACCGTCGAGGCGTTGACGGCGATCTGGAACGACCTGCCACTTCCCGATAACGACGTGGCGGAACGGCTGGGGTGCACTCGTCAACAAGTGATCAATCTGAGAATGGCGGCGCGCAAGAGGCTGGCCAATCGGTTGTCGGGGTGGCACTAGTATCGACGGCACGCGGCCCCGATGACACCTGCGTCGACTGTACGGCGCACACATGGCTTGGCTGCTGAAACGAATCTTCGCCGTGGGGCGCGTGAAGCGGGCAAAGAGCAGCCCGCTGATGACGGCAACGCCCAGCAGGCCGACGAGCGCTTCACTCGCAACCAGATAGTTGGCCGCCGCGGTGTTTGGCACGAGCTTGCCGTAGCCGATCGTGGCGAGGGTCTGGACGCTGATTCAGCGCACAGTTCCGCAGCCCTTGTCAGTCGCAGCTGAATGGACGATGGTCAGCGGATCGCTCGAGAACCCGCCTTCACCGAGCACTCGATACTTGACGTTGAGCGCACGGAGCACGAAGTTGATGGCGTCGGTCACGGCCTTGGGGATGAAGTACCCGACGCCTCCGATCAGCGCGACGTTGAGTTCCGCTCCCTGGCAACGCAACATGCCGGCATCCGAGCCGCGGCTGACGCCGACTCCGGTATTGAAGGCGAAGTACGGCCCAGTCGCGAATCCCGCCGCCCCGACGCCGACGATGACTTTCAGTTGGTGATCCATATTCAGCCCGCTCGCACCGAGCGACACGCCCCCCATCGACTGCGCCAGGCTCTGTTTGGCGGAGAAGCTCGTTGGACCGAACAAACCCCACGTCTTTCCGCTGTACCCCACCTTGAAGGAACCACCGAAGGTGTAGTCGCCCACGGCCGACAGCGTTGTGTTTCTCACGCCGAATCCGGTCTTGATGATGAACTGCTGCCGGGCCGTCACGGCGAAGGGAAAGCCCAGTCCGATGATGGGAATGCTGAAGTCCGTGTTCGGCACGAATCGTCCGTTCACGTTGGCGCTTCGGCCCACATCCGTGCCGGCGTCGAACCGCATCGTCAAACCGGCTGCACCCGTCAGTTCGAGGTTGGCCTCCTGGACCTTTCCATTGGCGATCTGCAGGTTGACGTGGAGTTGCGGCGTCGCGAGATGGATCGACGCCTCCGCGGTCAGGAGCAAGCCGCCCTTATCAGACTTCGCGCGCAGGCCAACGCCCGACGAATTCGCGAACGGCACCACCTTGAAGTTCACCAGTTTCGTCACATCAGGGCTGGCCGGGTCGGCTTGACCAAACGCCGTGGATTCAGTCGTCAGCGCCACCGTTCTGACCCCTCCCGGGCCGGCTCCAGGCCATGCCGCCGCCATCAGCGGTGACACGGGCGTGATGGCTCCTGGGAGTTCTGGCGTGACGTAGGCAATGGCCTCGCCGAAGTCCACCGGCTGATCGAACGTGAGATGGGCGTCATGAATCAACTCGGTGATGTCCACCGGGCCGAGCGTCGCGACCAGATTTCCGCCGTCGCGGTGGATCTCGATGACGCGGCCGACCGCCCGTCCGGTGACGAACATGATCTTTCCGGCAGCCAGTTCCCCTGCGTGCGGGGCGTTGCCGTCGATCGTCCAGGTGAAGCCGTTGTCGCCCTGGGAGCGGATGATCTCGGCGCCGCCTCCAACGATGATCACCTCGGGCTGGTAGATCACCGACGGGCCGGGCGTCGGTGCGACGCCGTACTTCACCTCGGCCGTCGTCAACTCGCTGCGTGTTGCCAGATGGATCGAGGAGGACCGCGCGGCGCGCCGCTCTCCGCATCCGGAGGCGATCACAGCGGCCAGGAGGGTCCAGAAGAAGATGCGGGCGCGAGGTGATGCCAAAGATGCTCTCCTTTCAGATGGAGAGGGCCGGTCGACCTCGATATTGCCTCGCGAGGCAGGGCCGAACGCTGAGGCCCAGCTGGCGCAGTTGGCGTCGGCGCAATTTCCGCTCACGCCGGGGTTGACCCTGTCGAAAATGTAGTCACTCACTTACACGTGACAGATCCGCTCCGTAGCCCTCTAGCGTGCGCATGTCGCGCCGACACGGGGCCGTCCACGTCGTCACCACACCGCGCACCTACGAAGGGACGGTCTATCAGACCCACGTGTTGCGTCGCAGTTACCGCGAGGGCGGACGCGTGCGCAACGAGACGGTCGGCAACCTCTCCCATTTGCCGGCGCACATCATCGACCTCGTGCGACGCGCCTTGCACGACGAAGCGATCATTCCGGCCGACCAGTGTGAGATGGTCTCGTCGGTGGGCCACGGCGACATTCACGCCGTCCTGACCACCCTGGATCGCCTGGGCTTCTCGCGGCTGCTCTCCGCGCCGCCAGCCGAAGTCCTTCGAAGCACTAAGCCGCCAGCCCCCACTGGCCGATACTGTCGTCGTGAACCGAGAACAGATGCGTCTGCCGCCCTCGCCTGGCATCGGTGTGCTCGTCGTGCTGCTGGTGGCGTGGGTGGTCCCGGCATTGGCCCAGGAGTACGAGCCGCATCGCGGGACGGTGGCGCTGGGCGCCGATTTCGGATTCTATGTGAGCGACGAAGTGTTCAACGTGGGATTTACGCCCGATGCGTACGTCGAGGTCTATCCCACCAGCCGTCTGAGCCTGCGACTGCTCGGGGGGTGGGCACGGCCCGAGTACGTGGACGGCGGCCGGTCGCTCGATCACATCCGGGGCACCCTCAGCGCGGTCTACAACTGGGAAGCCGGCTACTGGCATCCCTTCGTGTCGGCGGGTATCGGCCTGTTTTCCATCCAGTACGTGGTGGGCGACGGCGAAAACGTCGGCGCGCGATTCCGGCGTTCGAGTCTCGACGCCGGTGCCGGCGTCGAATACTTCTGGCGTCCGACGATCGCCCTCAAGTTCGAAGCCCAATACCACTGGATGCGGGCGCTCCGCGACGTCCAGAGCGGCCCGGCCGGCTGGGCACTCACCGCCGGCCTCAAGCGGTACTTCTAGCCGGCAGCGGAGGCGGGCCCGCGACGCGGTCACCGTCGACCGCGTCCTCCCGCGCCGCCACGATGCCTACATCGCCATCACGTCGAACTGCTCATGGTGCAGATGCAGGTCTGGCTTGACCGACACGGTCTTGCGCAGCGTGTCCTGGAGTTCGCGCAGCACCGCCGCTTCCTCCTCGCGCAGCGCCTTGGCAATCTCCGGGTTCACCCGCAGCACCAGCCCCGGCCCATCCAACTCGGCGCCCACTTTGCGCACTTCGTCGAGAATCTCGTAGCAAATCGTCGCCACCGACTTGATGACGCCGGTCCCCGAGCAATACGGGCACGGGTCGGTCATCACGCGCTCGAGGCTCTGCTTGACCCGCTTGCGGGTGATGATGATCAGGCCGAAGTCCGACACCTGCACGGCTTTTGACGGCGACCGGTCGCGCCGCAGCTCCTGGTCGAGCGCCTGCGCCACCTTCTGCCGGTTCTTGCGCTCCTCCATGTCGATAAAGTCGAGCACGATGATGCCGCCCAGGTCGCGCAGCCGGACCTGGCGGACGATTTCCTTGACCGCCTCCAGGTTCGTCTTGACGATCGTGTCCTCGAGCCGGTCGTTGCGCTTGCCGACGAATCGTCCGGTGTTGACGTCGATCGCGACCAGGGCTTCGGTCTGATTGATGACGATGTACCCGCCGGACTTGAGCCACACCTTGCTGCGCAGCGCCTTGTCGATTTCCGACTGGACGCCGTATTCCTCGAAGATCGGAAAGTCTTTCGTGTAGTGCTTGACGCGCCCGGCCAGCGCCGGCATGAAGCGCTCGACCTGTTCCTTGACGGTGCGATACTCGGCCGGATCGTCGATCCGGATCGCCGAATACTCGTCGGTCAGCATGTCGCGCACCAGCTTGGAGACCAGGCCCTGCTCACGGTAGACGACGGCCGGGCATCGGGACGAATCGACGCGCTGCCGGATTTCGCTCCAGATGCGCTGGAAGTACACCAGGTCGTTGGTGACGTCCTCCTGCGGACGGCCGGCTGCCGCGGTCCGGATGATGACGCCGCCGGTAAAGCCTTCCTTCTCGCGGAACTGCTTGACGATGCCCCGCAGACGCGACCGCTCCTCGCGTGACTCGATCTTGCGCGACACGCCGATGTGGTCCACGGTGGGCATAAACACCAGGAACCGGCCCGCCATCGTGGCGTGCGAGGTCAGCCGGGCCCCTTTGGTGCCGAGCGGTTCCTTGACGATCTGCACGAGAATCTCCTGCCCCTGCTTGAGCAGCGTCTCGATCTTCGGCGTCTCGGCGCGTTCCTTGCCTTTGGCCTGGTCGCCGGCGGCCTCGTCGCGGGGCGCCTCGTCGGCCTCGTCGACCTCGCCGCCGAGCCGCTCGAACGCCTCCATCGTGTCCACCACGTCCGACACGTAGAGGAATCCGTCGCGCTCGAGGCCGATGTCCACGAAGGCCGACTGCATGCCCGGCAGCACCTTCGAGACGCGGCCCTTGTAGATGTTGCCCACGATCCCGCGCGAACGCTCGCGCTCGACCGACACTTCCATCACCTGGTCGTCCTCGAGGATGGCCACCAGCGTCTGGTGGCCGTTCGAGGTCACAATCATTTCTTTGTTCACTAGTTGGTAAACCTCCGCATCCTCACGTTGAGGATGAGCCCGAAGCCGGCGAGCGTGGCGATCAGGGACGACCCGCCGTAGCTCATCAGCGGCAGTGTGAGTCCCTTGACCGGCGCGAGTCCCGCCGACATCGAAATGTTGTAGATCACCTGGAAGGTAAAACTGGACAGTACCCCCACGATGAGAAACGTGCCCAGGCGGTCCTTGGCCAGCCGGGCGGTATCGAGCGAACGCACTACGATGAACAGGTAGAGGCCGAGCACCGTCAGCACGCCGGCAAAGCCGCGTTCCTCGGCCAACACGGAGAAGATGAAGTCGTTGTGAGCGACGGGCAGGAAGCTGAGCTGCCCCTGGGTCCCTTTTCGAAAGCCCTGTCCCCAGAGGCCGCCCGCCCCCACGGTGATCTGCGCCTGAATCTGCTGGTAGCCTTTCCCGCGGGGATCGCGCCACGGGTCGAGAAACGTCACGACGCGCGCCTTCTGGTAGTCCTTGAGCGCGAAGTTCCACACAATCGGCGCGGTGACGATCGCCAGGGCCAGCAGGACGCCGGCCACGCGCAACCGCATGCCGGCCACGAACGCCACGCCGACCAGCACCGGCACGAGCGTCATGGCGGTGCCCAAATCGGGCTGGGCCATGATGAGCAACAGCGGGATCCCGGTCAGCAGCCCCCCGACGACGATGTTGTTGGTCGAGGGCACCCGCCGCGGATTGGCGGCGAACAGGCGGGCCAGCACCAACGCCAGCGAGACCTTGACGAACTCGGAGGGCTGGAAATTGAACAGCGGGAGCGGAATCCATCGACGGCCGCCGCCCCGCACGACACCGAACACCAGCACGTAGACCAGAAACCCCAGCAGCACCATGTAGATCAGGTGCGCGCGGTCGGCGAGCGAACGGTAGTCCACCGTCAGACAAATAATGAAGGCGAGGGTCCCGATCAGGATGGCGTAGATCTGCACGACGAACAGGTGCGAGGTGGCCTGGCGCGCGGCGTCGCCGGTGGTGCTGTAGATCATCAGCACCCCGATGAAGCAGAGCGCGTAGAGCGCCGCCACCAGCGGCCAGTCCAGATGCAGATAAAAACGCCGATCGAACATGCCTGGCTACCCGCCTCCTGCTAGTGGGGACGATCCTGGCCGGCCGCGGTCGTTGCCGCGACCTTGACCACCGGCACGGCCGGAGGCGGAAGCACCGGCAATGGCCGCCCCGCCTTGATGGCAAAATAGGTCTCGATGATGTGCTTGGCGATCGGCGCCGCGTTCGCCCCGTGCTCGGCGTGCTCGGCGAAGACCACGCCGGCGATCTCGGGGTTGTCCTTGGGCGCGAAGAACGCGAACCATCCGTGCGACCGCACGTCCATCTCGCTCTTGCCCGCCGCCTGCTTCTCGCCCTGAAGGGAAATGACCTGCGCGGTCCCGGTCTTGCCCGCCACGTCATATCCCACCAGGCGCGCGCGGCCGCCGGTGCCCATGCCGTTGACCACCAGGAACAGTCCGTCGTGCAGCGCGCTGACCGTCTCCGGCTTGAGCGGTTGGCCTGAGGCAGCCACCGCGGGGACGGTCTTCCAGCCGGCCCCTTCGTTGACCGCGCGCACCAGCCGCGGGGTGACCTTGAGGCCACTGTTGGCCACCGAGGCGTAGGTCGTCGCCAGGGCCAGCGGCGTCACCGACACCTGGCCCTGACCGATGGCCACCGAAATGGTTTCGCCCGAGTACCACCGTTCGCCGGTGCGCGCTTTCTTCCACTCGCTCGAGGGGACGACGCTCTCGGCCTCGTTGGGCAGGTCGATCCCGGTCTTGCCAGACAGGCCCAACGCCACCGCCCACTTGTGGATCTTGTCGATCCCCACCATGTTGCCGAGGGTGTAGAAATACACGTTGCACGACTGCTCGATCGCGTGGCGCAAGTCCAGCGTGCCGTGTCCGCTTTTGAGATGGCACTGGAAGAACCGATCGAAGAACGTCGCACCACCGCGGCACGTCACCTTGAAGTCGGGCGTGATGATGCCCTCCTCGAGCGCGGCCGTCGCCACGACGACCTTGAAGGTCGATCCCGGCGAATAGCGGCCCTGCGTGGCCCGGTTCTGGAGGGGCCTGAGGCGGTCCGTGTTGAGGCGCTTCCACGTGGCGGGATCGATGCCGGCCGAAAACACGTTCGGATCGTAGGAAGGCACGCTGGTCAGGGCCAGCAATTCGCCGTTGCGCGGGTCGAGGACCACCGCCGCGCCGGCGTACCCAAACACGCGGAACCCGTCCTCGGCGGCCTGCTGGACGTCGTAGTCGATGGTCAACTGAACCCGGCGCCCTTCGGCCGCGGGGGTTTCGGCCAAGGTCGTGATCTCGCGGCCGACGTTGTTCACCATCACGCGCCGCTCGCCATCGATCCCCATCAACAGTTTGTTGTAGGCCTTTTCCACGCCCGACTGCCCCACCATCGCCCCGATTCGCAAGCCCTCCGTCGCCATCTGCGCTTCGGTAATCTCGCTCACGTACCCGAGCAGATGCGCCGCAAGGCCGCCCGAGGGGTACCGCCTCGTCGGCACGCGCTGCACCACGACGCCAGGCAGTTCGAAATCAAGGCGCCGCGCCAGCACCGCGGCGACCTGGGCCAGCGAGGCGTCCTCGATGACCACGATGGGCTGATAGCGAGGCGCGCTCATGTGCCGCGACACCGTCTCGCGAACCCGTGCTTCGGTCACACCGGTGGCGGCGGCCAGCGCCTGCATGGTCTGATCGAGGTTGTTGCTGTGCTCCCGGAGAATCGAAATGGCGTAGGCATCACGGTTCTCGACCAACACCCGCCCTCGACGGTCGAACAGAATGCCGCGCGGCGCGCGGAGCGAGAGGTGCCGCTCGGTGTTGGCTTCGGCCATTTCGCGGTAGGTCTGATTGTGGAGCACCTGAATGTACCAGAAGCTCACCGCCAGCGCGGCAAAGCACACCCCCACCCCCACCGAGAGCACGGTCAGCCTGAGCGTGGTTCGATGCCGGCCGTCGGCCGTTCCGGTTTCCATAGGCTAATGAAATCGCACCTTCCGGCGACGCTCCCGCCGTATCCGCATCCGCTCGGGCAGACCGGGCAGCGTCTCAATCACGCCAAAGGCGACCAGCCCCACGCCTGCGTTGATCAACGCCTGCGTCGTGAGGGTCAGGTACGGCTGCTCGAACAGGCGCAACCCCAGGACCTGATACAGCCCCATGAATACAGCTCCGTGGACGAAGGTGGCGCCGACAAACAGCAGGAATCGCGGGATCGCCTGCGTCACGATGAACTGCGTCGCGATGGCGCCCGACACGAAACCCGCCAGGCTCGACGCCAGTCCGCCGATGCCAATCACGCCGCCCACCAGTCCATCCTGCGCGAGGCCCGCCAGGGTCCCGCCGAGCAATCCGGCCACCCGCCCGTACAGCAACGCCGCCGTCACCACGGCCACCAGCACCAGGTCCGCGGGCAGGCGGAACGACCCGGCCATGCGCGCCAGCAGGCTCTGCAGCAGCAGCGCGAGCGCCAGCCCCGCCACCGTACGCAGCGCCTTCACTGTTTGGCCCGCCCGTCAGCCGAGGGCCGTGCCGGAGTGGGGGGGGGCGCCGGTTCGATCACGATCAGCACCGATTCCAGACTGGTGAAGTCGACCGCCGGCCGCAGCGTCACCGTCCGGCCGACCTTCTCGACGTAGCCCACCACGATCCCCTTCTGGTAGATGCCATCAACGCCAGCCGTCACCACGCGATAGCCAATCTGCACGTCGGCGGACGCGGCCAGATAGTCGAGCCGCAGCGTGCCGTCTCCGTTGCCCAGCGCGACGCCCTGCGCCCTCGACGCCTCGACGATCACGGCGGCGGCGGCGCTCTTGTCGACAATCAACTGCACGGTCGCCGCATGGGCGCTCGGCCACACCACGCGACCGACCAGCCCGGCCGGGGTGATCACCGGCATGTCGCGGCGAAGCCCGGACTGGCTGCCGCGGTCAATCACGATCGACCGAAATTCCGGCGACACGCTGCCGCCGATGACGTCGGCGCCGGTGGTCTTCCACCCCACGCGCGACCGCAGGTCCAACAGGGCACGCATCCCCTCGACGGTCTGCGACGAGGCCCGCTCCTGCTGCAACTGGATGCGCAGGTCGCCCACCTCCTGGTTCAACCGCTGATTGTCGGCCCGCACGTTCCGGAGGGCGATGTAGCTCTCCCAGACCGCCTGGCCTGCCCCGAACACGGTCCACACCGCGCGCTGCGCCTCGGTGAACCCCGAGGCGAGCGCCGCCTGCAGCAACGATCCGCCGGATCGGGAACTGACCTGCGTCGAGATGAGCAGGATATGACCCACCATGACCGCCACAAACAGGTAGCGGACGCGGTGGCGGGTGTCGGGAAGAGCCATCAGGTCGCCGCCAGCTGGACCGACCGCGCCTGGGCCCGGCGGCCAGACGCCTCGGGCCGCAGGTGTTTATCAATCGATGGAAATCTTGCGCAGCAGATTGAAGTCCGAGAGCATCTTGCCCGCGCCCAGCACCACGGAGGCGAGCGGATCTTCCGCCATCGCCAGCGGCAACCCGGTCTCTTCGCGCAGACGCTTGTCGAGGTTCTTGAGCATGGATCCGCCGCCGGTGAGCACGACGCCTCGATCGACGATATCGGCCGACAACTCTGGCGGGGTCCGCTCGAGGGCCACGCGCACCGCGTCCACGATCACATTGACCGTCTCGGCCAGCGCTTCGCGCACTTCGTCGTCGCTGATGGTGATGGTCTTCGGCACGCCTTCGATCAGGTGCCGGCCCTTGATCTCCATCGTCAAACGCTCGTCGAGCGGGTAGGCGGAGCCGATCTCCATCTTGATGTGTTCCGCCGTCCGCTCACCGATGAGCAGGTTGTAGTTCCGCTTGATGTACTGAATGATGGCTTCGTCCATCTCGTTGCCGGCCACGCGCACAGCCTTGCTGTAGACGATGCCCGCCAGCGAGATGACGGCAATGTCGGTGGTGCCGCCGCCGATGTCGACAATCATGTTGCCGGTGGGCTCGGTGATGGGCATCCCGGCGCCGATCGCCGCCGCCATCGCCTCCTCCACCAGATGGACTTCGCTGGCTTTGGCGCGATAGGCGCTGTCCTTGACGGCGCGCTTCTCGACCTGCGTAATCTCGGAGGGGACCCCGATGACGATGCGGGGCCTGACCCACATGGCGCCGTTGTGCGCCTTCTTGATGAAGTAGGTCAGCATCTTTTCGGTGACTTCGAAGTCCGCGATGACGCCGTCCTTCATCGGCTTGATCGCCACGATATTGCCGGGCGTCCGGCCGAGCATGTCCTTGGCCTCGCGGCCGACCGCTTCGACCTTGCCGTTGATCTTGTTGATAGCCACAATCGAGGGTTCGTTGACCACGATCCCGCGGCCGCGTGCGTAGACGCAGGTATTGGCCGTGCCCAGATCGATAGCCAGGTCGCTCGAAAACAATGACAGTAGCGAACGAAACGCCAACGCTCTTACTCCTTGCGGCCCGGCTCGCGCTCCGAGGCCAGGCAAACGCCGTTTTTACCGTTCTCCTTGACGCGGTACATCGCCATGTCCGCCGCGTGGAGCAAATCGTCGGGCGACACCGCGTCATCGGGCAGCGTCGCGACGCCCACCGACGCGGTCAACCGCACATCCAGAAGGTGCGCAGCCAGAAACCGATGGGCGGCGACGCGATGTCCCACCCGCCTGGCGACCACCAAGGCCCCCGGGCTCGCCGTCTCCGGCAACACCACCACGAATTCGTCTCCGCCGTAGCGCGCCACCACGTCGCTCTCGCGCGCGCAGCCGCGAATCACCACCGCCGTCTCGACCAGGGCCAGGCTGCCATTGATGTGGCCGTGCCGATCGTTGACCAGCTTGAACCCGTCCAGATCGATAAACAGCACCGACAGCGCCCGCTGGTACCGGACCGCCCGTTTCGCCTCGCGTCCCAGGGCTTCCTTGAGGTACCGCGCGTTGTACAGCTCGGTCAGATCGTCGGTCACCGACAGCGCTTCGATCCGCTGCATCCGCTGGGCCTGATCGATCGACACCGCAACCGGTTCGAGCACCTGCCGCAACAACGGCGTCACGCCGACGCCGAATCCCGGCACCAGCCGGCTCGGGCCGCGATCGAACCCGATCACCGCTCCCACCGGGGTCCCGCGCGACAGCAACGGAAACCCGACGACCGTGGCCGCCACCACCTGCTTCACACGCGCATCAACGCTGAGGTCGCGCGTGAAGAACTCCTGCCCGTGCCGCACGATCCACGCACCAACGGCAAGTACCACCGCATGCGCCGCCACATCGGTCCCGGCCGACGCCGCCAGTGACACCGAACCGTCCGCGCCCGCCAGCACCACGCCCCACTGCGACGCCGGAATCCAGTGCCTCAGCCGCGCGATCAGCAGACTGGCGATCGCGGCGGGGTCGGGTTCAGCGTGCGCGGCCCGCACCATCTCGGCCAGCGTTGCGTGCCGCCGCAGATCCGCGCGCACATCACGTTGTACACACCGCAACCGCGTCGATAAATCGGGAGCCGCGGCACCCGCTTTCCGAACAGTCTTCACCGGCGACATTCGGATGACCGCCAATCGATCAAGCGGGCCCCTCCGCTAAGTCCCTCAGTCCTCGGCAAATATAGCACAGCGCGGGCCCGAAAACCCCCAGATCCAACGGGCTGGATGACCCTTTTCTGGTGCCGCTTTCAACTTCTTCGCGCGAAGTGCTTGCGGCGGCTTCCACTTGGACGATAAACTTAGAAGTTCTAGCGTTGTTCTGGACCCGGATTGGATACGCAATATGACGATGCTCGATCGCATGCGGCGCCACAAGGGCTGGCTCAAGTGGAGCCTGGCCCTGGTATGCCTGACGTTTGTGGTGTTCTACGTTCCCAGTTTCCTGGGCAGCGATAGCGGCACTTCCCCAACCGACGAAGTGGCGCGGGTGGACAACACCAGCATCAGTGTCGCCGAGTTCCGCCGGGCCTATCAGAACCAGGTCGCGGCCTACCGTCAGGCCTATGGCGCCGGCATCAACGAACAACTGCTCAAGCAACTGGGGTTCGAACAACAGGTGCTGCAGCAGTTGATCAACGAACGCGCGATGGCGACCGAGGCGAACCGACTCGGCCTCACCGTCACCGACGAAGAGGTCGGTCAGCGCATCGTGTCGATGCCCGACTTCCAGGAGAACGGGAAGTTCGTGGGCGAGCAGCGCTTCGAACTGGCCCTCAGGAATGCCAGGCCGCCGATGGTGCCATCGGATTTCGCCGCGGCGCTCAAACGGCAGTTGCTCGTCGAGAAACTGCAGGCGGTAGTCACCGACTGGGTGACGATCACCGACGCCGAAGCCGATACCGAGTACCAGCGCCGCAACGAAAAGGTCAAGGTCCAGCTGGTCCACGTTTCGGCGGATAGTTTCCGCGCGCAGGCCACAGCCACCGATGCGGAACTGGCGGCCGCGTTCGAGAAGAACAAGGACAAGTACCGGATCGGCGAGCGCCGCAAGGTGCGGTACCTCCTGGTCGACCTCGAGACGCAGCGCAAGAAAGTCGCGGTGCCCTCTCGCGAGGTGGAGCGGTACTACAACAACAATATCGAGACCTTCTCCACACCCGAGCAGGTGCGCGCCAGCCACATCCTGTTCAAGACCGAGGGCAAGGACGAAAAACTCGTCCGGGCCGAAGCCGAGAAGGTGCTCGCCGAAGCGAAGAAGCCGAATGCGGATTTCGCCGCGTTGGCCAAGAAATACTCCGAGGACGAACCGACCGGCAAGCTGGGGGGCGACCTCGACTACTTCGCCAAGGGCCGGATGGCGCCACCGTTTGACGAAGCCGCGTTTTCGCTGGCGCCCGACACGGTGAGCGAACTGGTCAAGACCAGTTTCGGGTTCCACATCATCAAGGTGGCCGACAAGAAGGCCGCCACCACGCGAACCCTCGATCAGATGCGGGCACAGATCACCGAGCAGCTCGCGATGGAAAAGGCACAGAAAGCCGCCGACGTGCTGGCCGACCAGGTGGCCGCGCAACTCAAGACGCCGGCCGACCTCGATAAGGTCGCGGCGGCACGCGGGTGGAAGGTCGAAGAGACCGGCTTCTTCTCGCGCGACGAACCGATGTTGACCCTCGGCGGCTCGCCCCAGGTGTCGGCCGAGGTCTTCCAGTTGGGTGATAAGGACGTGAGCGGCGCGCTGCGCGTGGGCCGCGGATTCGCGTTCGTGGCCGTCTCGGGCCACGAAGATCCGAAGATCCCGGCCCTCGAGGCGGTCAAGGACAGGGTCCGCGACGACGTGGTCAAGGAGAAGGCGAGCAGGCTGGCCTCCGAGAAGGCGGCCACACTGGCGGCGGTGCTCAAGACGGCCGCCGATTTCGGCGTGGCGGCCAAGAAGGCTGGCGTCGAGGCGAAGACCAGCGACCTGGTGGCGCGCGGCACCGCGTTGCCCGATGTGGGCGTCAATGCCACGGTCGAAAAGGCGGCGTTCTCGCAAACCGTCGGGGCCGTCTCCGACCCGATCGCGACGCTGGATGGGACGACGGTCCTCAAGGTGGTCGAGCGGAAGGACGTCAGTCCGGCAGACGCCGCCGGCGCCCGCGAATCGGTCAAGCAGGACCTGCTCGGCCAGCGGCGCAATCAGTTCTTCAATGCCTACATGATCAAGGCGCGCCTGAAGATGAAGATTCAGACCAACCGCGAGGCGCTCGACCGATCCACCGGCGCGTAGCGAACCGAACCGTCCGAGCCTGATTGGGGCGCAGCACCGGGACACCCCCGGGACTGCGCCCCGTTTTCTTGCTATTGCATGTACGCCATCGGCATCAACGCAAGCAGTTCGCCGCGGCGGAACAGCCGCATCGGCGCGGTGAGGGCCGCGACCGCCCGGCGATCGGTGAGGCCCAGCAGCGCGGCCAGTTCTGCCCGTCCGTCGATCACGGCCGTGTTGGCGCCGAACGATTCACTCAGGGCGTCGAAGAGCGTTTTGCGCGGCGGATAGATCACCAGCTCCACGTTCTGCGACGGCGCAATCTTTGCGCGCTCTTTGGCGAGCGCGATCGCCGCTTCGAGTCCCCCGAGCCGGTCCACCAGGCCGAGCTCTTTCGCCTGCCGCCCCGTCCACACGCGGCCTTGCGCGATCGCGTCCACCGCCTCGGGCTTCATCTTGCGCGACGCCGCAACCTTCTCGACGAACTGGTTGTAGAACGCGTGCAGTTCCTCATTCAGTTTCTGGCGCTCCGACTCGCTGAAGGGCCGGGCCGGCGACCCGAGTTCCGCGTTCCGGCCGCGGCTGACCGCCTCGATGTGCATCCCCAGCTTCTCGTAGGTGCCGCCGGTGACGATCTTGCCGCCGTAAATACCAATCGATCCGGTGAGCGTCCCGGGCTGGGCCACAATGTCGGGCGCCGCCATCGCGATGTAGTAGCCGCCCGACGCCGCCAGATCGGACATCGAAGCCACCACCGGACGCGTCGCGGTCCCGGTTCGCGCCAGCATCAGTTCCCGCCAGATGACGTCGGAGGCGACCGACGACCCGCCCGGGCTGTCGATGCGGATCACGATGGCGCGAATCGAACGATCGCGGCGCGCCTTGCGGATGTAGTCGATCAGCGTGTCCGATCCGACCACCGGGCCGTTCATCGGATCGTAGCCGCTGCGTCCGGAATTGATGAGGCCGACCGCATAGATCACCGCAATGCGCGGGCCCTTGTTCAGCCCGACCGACTCCAGGCTCACCTTGCCGTAGGCATCGGCGTCGAGGCGCGCGAACGCCTTGGTCTTCGCCAACTGCACCTTCTCCTCGATCTGATCCTCGTAGGCCACCACATCGACAAGGCCGGCGTGCAACGCGTTCTCCGGCAGGTAGGGCCCGTCGTCGATCAGGGCCCGGACCTCCTCGACACGCTTTTTCCGGCCGTCGGCGACCGCCTGCACCAGTTGATCGAAGAAGTCGTTGTTGAGCGATTCCGCCATCTCGCGATGGGCCGGGGTAAACGTGTTCTCGGTGAGCTGATTGGGCGCCGTCTTGTAGTCGCCGATGTGGAGGTAGTCGGCCGAGGCGCCGATCTTCTCCAGCGTCCCGCGCATAAACAGCGTGTAGCTGGCCAGACCGGTCAGGTCGAGCGAGCCGGCCGGCGTGAGGAAGATCTTGTCGCAGCCGGTGGCGAGGTAGTACTCGCGGGTGCCGCCGTACTCAAGGAAGCCGATCGCCTGCTTGCCTGACCGTCGGAAGTCCAGGATCGCCTCGCGGACCTCCTGCAGCTTCCCCCAGTAGGCAGACGAGAGATTGCCGGGCCGGATGACGACGCTCGAAATGCGGGCGTCCACCTTCGCCTTGCGAAGATTGTCGACCAGCCCCCGCAGCGTCGGCCGCTTGCTGGAGGTGAGCGTCCCGAGCACGTTGTCGGGCGCCAACTCCTCGAGATCGCCTTCCACGCGCAGGGTGAGCACGGAGTTGGTCGCCACCACCGGCTCGCGGCCCACCACCATCAGCATCACCAGCATGGCACCCACCGAGACGGTGATGCCCAGAATCAGCAACGTAACCACCAGGCCGACGCCGCGTCGAAGTGCCACTCACCGCCTCCTTGTGTCAACGGCGCGAGTATAGCATTGGGCCCGACCCCGTCAGGCGTCTGCCGACACCCGCGCGGGCCGCGCACGAGGGTCATCCGGCGCCGCGGTGTGTCGGAACGTGCGGCCGCGATTCGACCCGCTCCGGCGCGAAGAAGCGACCCACACAGCCGTTGGAGTAACATGCCCGACGGAGGCGGACGCGATGAGGCGAGTGATGCGTGGCGCAGCGTGGGGCGTGCTGGCAACAGGACTGATCACGGCTGTCTGGTGGCAGACGTCGCCGTCCGCGCAAGTCGCGCCACCACCGGCGTGGCAGGATCCCCAGACCATCGGCGTCAATCGGGAACCTCCGCACGCCACCTTCACCATTTATCCCGACGAAGCCTCGGCCCTCATCAACGCGCGGTCGGCGACGCCGTTCTATCAGTCGCTCAACGGTCCGTGGAAGTTCCACTGGGTCGGCAGGCCGGCGGACCGACCCGTGTCGTTCCACGCCGCCGACTTCGACGACACGGCGTGGAAGACGCTTCGCGTGCCGTCCGACTGGCAGCTCGAAGGCTACGACGTGCCCATCTACACGAACATCACGTATCCGTGGGGCAAGGCCGATCCGCCGGGCATTCCCGACGACAACAATCCCGTCGGGTCGTATCGCCGCCACTTTACGCTGCCAGCGTCGTGGGCGGGGCGGCGGGTGCTCGTCACCTTTGAGGGCGTCGCGTCGGCGTTCTACCTCTGGGTCAACGGCCGACAGGTCGGCTACAGCACCGACAGCCGGACGCCGGCCGAGTTCGACCTCACCCCGTACGTCGTGCCCGGCGACAACGTGATCGCCGTCGAGGTCTATCGCTGGTGCGCCGGGTCGTACCTCGAGGATCAGGACTTCTGGCGCCTGAGCGGCATCTTCAGGGACGTCACGTTGTGGTCGACCGCCGCGCTGCACATGCGCGACGTCGAGGTGCAGGCGGGCCTCACCGACGATCTGCGCGACGGGCGCGTGCGCATCGCCGTTGACGTCGCGAATGCGGGCGGCGGGCCAAGAACCGCCGCCGTGCGCGCCACGCTGCTCGGCACGCACAACACGAAGATCGCCGAAGACACCGTCGCGGTGTTTGGCGTCGACGCGGGGTCTTCGTCGCGCGCCACGACGACGCTGATGGTCCCGACCCCGAAGGCGTGGTCCGCCGAATCGCCCAGCCTCTACACGCTGCTCGTGACGCTGCTCGACCAAGGGGCGAGGCCGATCGAGGTGATTCCGCAGAAGGTGGGCTTCCGCAGGGTGGAGATGAAGGACGGCCAGTTCCTGCTCAACGGCCGCGCCATCCTCTTCAAGGGCGTCAATCGGCACGAGCACGATCCGGATACCGGCCAGTACGTCACCGTCGAGCAGATGTTGCGCGACATCCGGTTGATGAAGAAGCACAACATCAACGCGGTACGGACGTCGCATTATCCAAATACGCCGGCCTGGTACGACCTGTGCGACACATACGGGATCTACCTCATCGACGAGGCCAACATCGAGTCGCACGGCATGGGCTACGCGCCCGACAAGACGCTCGGCAACAATCCGGTCTGGAAGGCGGCGCATCTGGATCGCACGATGCGCATGGTTGAGCGCGACAAGAATCACCCGTCGATTCTGATCTGGTCGCTCGGCAACGAAGCCGGCGACGGTGTCAACTTCGAGGCCACCAGCGCGTGGATTCATCAGCGCGATCCGACGCGGCCCGTGCAGTACGAGCGGGCCGGCGAGAAACCGCACACCGACCTGGTCGTGCCGATGTACACGCCGCCGGGTGGCGTCGCGAGATACGCGGCCACCGCGCAGTCGCGCCCGATGGTGCTCTGCGAATACGCGCACGCCATGGGGAACAGCACGGGCAACTTCCGCGAGTATTGGGATCTGTTCTACAGCCACCGCCAGTTGCAGGGCGGCTTCATCTGGGACTGGGTCGATCAGGGCATGCGCACCAGGATTCCATCCGCCGGGACGCGACAGGAGCATCCCGAACGCAAGCTGCTGGCGGGCCCCGAATACGTGCGCGGTTATCGCCAGGTCGACAAACGCGACACCTACCTCGCGTTCGGCGGCGATTTCGGGCCGCCCGACGTGCCGTCCGATTTCAATTTCAACATGAACGGCCTGGTCAACGCCGACCGTGTGCCGCACCCGGGACTGCTCATCGTCAAGAAGAACTATCAGTACGTACAGATGCGCCCGATCGACCTGGAGAAGGGCGTGATCGAAATCACGAACTGGCACGACTTCACCAGTCTCGACGATGTGCTGACGGGGCGATGGGAAGTGCGCGGCGACGGCCTGATGGTGGCCAGCGGGCTGATGGCGCCGCTCACACTCGCCGCACGCGAAACGCGAACCGTGACGCTGCCGCTCCCCGTCATCACCCTGCAGGCCGGGGTCGAGTATTTTCTCGACGTCTCGTTCCGGCTCAAACAGCCGACGCTCTGGGGCGGCAGACCGGGCGACGAGATGGCGTACGAGCAGTTCAAGCTGCCGATCGGAAAGCCGGTGGCGCCGGTCGCTCCGGTCGCTCCGGCGAAAGGGACTTCGACAGCTTCGGCCAAACCGGCGAAACCCGAAACGGCGGCGGCGGCGGCCGCTGCGGCCTCGTTGATGAAGGTCACCGATAGCGCCGAGGCGCTGGTGGTGGAGGGACGCCTCGCGAAGATCTCGTTCGACAGAAAGACGGGGGTGATGTCGTCGCTGGTCTATGGCGGCGTCGAGTTGATCAAGTACGGGCTGCGTCCTGATTTCTGGCGGGCGTGGACCGACAACGATCGCGGCGCACAGCTCCCGACCAAGCTGGACATCTGGCGGCAGGCGAGCGGGGCGTGGCCGCTGACTCCGGCGCCGACCCGGCAGGTGTTTCCGGGCAGCACGCCGGTCGAGACGAACGCGTCCGCGCCTGGCGGGGCTGTCGCGCCGGCGGCCTGGGCGCTCGAGTCGATGACGGCCACCGCGGTGTCTCCCGACGCGGTGCGCGTGGATGTGAAGGCCACGATCCCGGTGATCGCCTCACGCTACGCGATCTCGTACACCATCCATGCGTCGGGCGACATCATTGTCGACGCGTCATTGACACCCGGCCGCGAGGATCTGCCGATGATGCCGCGGATGGGGATGCAGTTGCTGATGCCGGCCGGCTTCGAGCAGGTGACGTGGGTCGGGCCCGGGCCCGAGGAGACGTACGCCGATCGCAACGAAGCGCGCGTGGGTCTGCATCGCGGCACCGTCGACCAGCAGTGGACCGATTATTCGAAGCCGCAGGAGAACGGGAACAAGACCGAGGTGCGGTGGATTGCGGTGGCCAATGCCCAGGGCACCGGGTTGCTGGCCGTCGGCATGCCGCTCTTGAGCGCGGCGGCGCGGCACTATTCCCATGAGGATATGTGGTACGCGAAGCATACGTACGAGATGACGAAGCGGGCCGAGACCTACGTGAACCTCGATTTCAAGCAGATGGGCTTGGGCGGCGACAACAGCTGGGGCGCGCTGCCCCATCCGCCGTATCAACTACCGGCCAAGGCGTACAGCTATCGGTTTCGGCTGCGGCCGTTTTCGAATGTGGATGGTGTGCCCGCGAAGATCGCCCGGAAGCCGATGTAGGGCGAGTTGCCCGACGATGGCCGGGGCTGATATACTTTTCGTTCCTGCCGAGCTCTTCAAGTGCGGAAGTGGCGGAACTGGCAGACGCGCAAGCCTCAGGAGCTTGTTCCCGCAAGGGAGTGAAGGTTCAAATCCTTTCTTCCGCACCAGCCTTCGCTCCCCCTCTGCTTGCACCACCTTCGGGTGAGCTTCGGCTGGCGAGCCAGTTGTCAGGCGAAGGCTGTCCGGCCGAAGCCGCGTAGCGGCGAAGGCGGACCTTGCAAGGATCTTGCTTCGGACGAAGGAGGCAAGCACGCTCAGGCTGGAGCCGGGGCGCGACGGCCGTGGAGAAGGTTCAGGACCTACCGACGTCCGTTCCCGTGGCACGTCGTCCATCAAAGCCACGGCCTGCCTCACGAGCCGCCCGCACCGACGCCAGCCCGGACAACGACACCGGCCGTTCGCAGCCGGTGGACTTATGCGTGTCTCTTCGGCTGCTTCTCCAGCTTCTTCTTGTCCTCCTGCTTGTCATGCGCCGCGTGCTGCTTCTGGCCCTTTTCCTTGTCCTTCTTGCCGCCCTTGTCTCCCATGAAGCACCTCCAGCGCCTATTGTCCCTCAAGGATGGCGGCCGAGCGAGTGAATCGCTCGACAAATCGCTCGCCATCGCCTGACACGAACGACCTCCCCGCCGGACGATGCAGCGCGGCAAAGAGGTTCGGGCGACAGCAGGTTGACCCTCTCGTAGGTGATGAACGCGAAATGGCGCAGCGAGGAACAACGACCGCTGTCATCGCGACACGAGTACGGAGTTTGGGAGACACATGGGCGACAAGCAGTAGACGCTGGCCGCTACTTGCGGGAACCAGCAATGTGGAGTGACAATCGCGTCACTCCACTACGTTTCCCGCTGAATCGTTACGCTGATCGGCTGGTTCGATCACGACTTGTCGTCGGCATTGCGCCAGAAGGTTCAACCGGCCGAACTGGCGAAGCGGTTGACGTCGAGTTCGTCACCTGTCGCCAGGATGGAAGCGGCCGACCCCACCGTGCGGGTGGACGTACTGCTCCGCGCCCTGTGTGCCCCTGGTGCGCGTCCGCGGGACGTGGCATCGTGCCTGACACGGCGTCCCGTCGGCCAGCCAGTGGTATGATCGGTTGGGAGCTTCAACGATGAGCCAACTTCACCGCGTCACAGTCAGACCGGAACAGTGTGGCGGACGCCCCTGCATTCGCGGCATGCGGATTCGGGTCAAGGACGTTCTTGAGTTGCTGGCATCGGGCTCTACCCGCGACGAGATTCTGGCTGATTTTCCATACCTCGAAGCAGAAGACATCACCGCTGCGCTTGAATTCGCTGCCGCTCAGGCGGACCACGCCGTCCTCCGGATTGCGTAGATGCGCTTCGTGATCGATGCCCAGCTTCCGCCCGCGTTGGCACGCTGGATTGCTGAACACGGCCACGAGGCGGAGCACGTCCTCGACTGCGGGTTTGCCGAGACGGACGATCGCGTCATCTGGGAGTACGCCCACGCTGCCAAGGCTGTCGTCGTAAGCAAGGACGAAGACTTTCGGTCGCGTCGCACGCTGAACACACAGGGCCCCGCGATCGTCTGGATCCGCATCGGCAATGCAAGCCGGCGCGATACCCTGCGTTGGTTCGCTGCCGTGTTCCCTGACGTTCTCGTGGCGCTCGAACGAGGCGACACCCTCGTGGAAATCACGTAGCGCGCGGCCAGCTTTGGAAGAGCTCGCCAGGCCGTCCGGGAAACCCCACTCCAAACCGCAATCGATGCGGCAACGGCAGTCGACTTGCTCGTCATGTCAGCAGCGAGTACACGCGGGATCATCGACTGACGCTGTTCGAGTGTGCCTTCAGCAAAGACCTTCAGGACGTCCTTGACCATCAGTGAATCCTGAGACGGTCGCGGCAGCGCATCACTTGTGACGGGAATCACGGACAGGCAGAGAGCAATCACAATAGACCTCATGACGGTGTCCTCCTATCGAAGGTCCAGAGGAACATCGAAGATCAGCTTCACGCGGAGATCTTGACACGTTTCCGCTCGCGATCAGCGGCGAATGCCAAGCACGCTCGAACATCGTCGCGGGTCAGGTCGTCAACACTGCCGACCAATCAGCCGTGACGGCGACCCTACACATCGCCCTTCCGCATAGATTTCCGTCCGCGTCAGCGTTGGCATTCTGGTAGATTACCGCCTGGGAATCCCGTCTGAAGGTCCTTCCTCCCTGCCGCTGGGAACGCCCGGAGGCACGGTGTTCTTTGCGGTCTACTGTGGAGGCACACATGCGCAAGATCATCCTGGCCGTCATCTGCACGATCGTCTTGGCAGCACCCACCGCGCTCGCGCAGGGAACACTATCGGCCGCGCAGAAGGCGAAGATCGATGACGCCGTCGCCGCCGTGCTGGCGAGCACCGGCGCGCCGAGCGCCTCGGTCGCCGTGGTCTGGGACGGCGCCATCGCGTATGAGAGAGCCTACGGATCCGCAAGACTCGCTCCGCCGACCCCAGCCACACCATTGATGCGCTACAGCATCGGCTCAGTGAGCAAACAGTTCACGGCCACAGCTATCCTGCTGCTTGCTGAGGAGAAGCGCCTGTCGCTGGACGACAAGGTGAGCCGCTGGCTGCCGGACCTGACCAGAGCCGACGAGGTGTCGATCCGCCAGCTGCTGTCGATGACCGCCGGGTACCAGGACTACTACCCGCAGGACTACGTCTTCACGGCGATGCGCGGCCCGGCGACGTCCCGGACCATTCTCGACACCTGGGCGCGCAAGCCGCTCGACTTCGAACCCGGCACGAAATGGCAGTACAGCAACACCAACTACGTCATCGCCGGCCTCATTGTCGAACGTGCGAGCGGCGTGCCGCTGTTTGAGTTTCTGCAGAAACGTATCTTCACGCCGCTGGGTATGACATCGGCCAAGGACATCGACGTCGGCCCGCTCGGGTCTGGCGATGCGGCAGGGTACATCCGGAACGCGCTGGGACCGCTCAGGCTGACCCCCAAGGAGGGCTCCGGATGGCTGTTCGCGGCCGGTCAACTCGCAATGACGGCCCATGATCTAGCGCTGTGGGACATCTCGATGATCAAGCAGACGCTCCTGCAGCCTTCGTCGTACCGGGAGATGCAGACCGAGGTCCGCGTGACCAACGGCGTCGCCGTTGGATACGGTCTTGGCGTACGAGTAGGGTCGGCCGGCGGGCGTCGCGAGATTTCCCACGGCGGCGCGGTATCGGGATACCTAACGTCCAACGTCGTCTATCCCGACGACCGCGCGGCGATCGTCGTCTTCAGCAACATCTACCCCGGAGCTGCCAGCCCGGAAGGCGCCATTGCGCAACGGATCGCAGCGGCGCTCAAGCCGGTGGATCCGGACGCGACGAAGGCGCTCGAGCTGGCCAAGAGCATGTTCGTCGGCCTCCAGAAGGGAACGATCGATCGGTCTCTGCTGAGCGCGAACGCCAGCGATTACTTCACCGCGGAGGTGCTGAGCGATTTCGCATCGAGTCTGGGGCCGCTGGGCGCTCCGACTGAATTCGTGCAGACGGCGACCAACCTGCGCGGTGGCATGACGTTCCGCGGGTTTCGCGTCAAGTGCGGTGGCCGCGTGGTGGAGGTGACGATGAGGGTGCTGCCGGACGGACGAATCGAGCAGTACCTGGTGGAGCGGGCGGAATAGCGTGGGGTCCTGAGCTCGGAGGCGGGGGCCGGAGTTCGTCGAAGGTCAGGGAACCCATTGTCTCTGGGAGGCCAGGCGCACCGACCTCGGCTACCTTCTCGTCTGTGACCCTGACTACGGGTACACCGAGGGATACAATCCGAAGATGCGCATGCTCCGCTCGAAGACGCTCATGCAAGGGCACGATTGCTGCAACCACCGCTGGACTATTGAAGGCTGAGCATCGGCACTACGACATCCGGCAGTCGTCGTTCCGGTGAGGCCAACCTTCGCCTTGAACGCCACCACGGCCACCCCGGTGACCTTGGGTGGGACGCTCGCTCGCGCCTACTCTTTGACGGCCACTCGCCGGTGCCGGACGGGTTTCGGCGGCAGCGACACCAGCCGATCCCCAGACGCGGCATCCTTCGCCTTCATGTCTGCCACGATGCGGGCGATGTCGAATCCGAACGAAGCGGCGTGAGCCGATCTGACGTCCCGAATCTCATCCACGATGTGATCTGGAAGATCGTCATTCAGGCGATCATCTGACGGGGCCATGGTCAGTCCTCCAACAATTCCTCGGGTGTGCAGATCACCGGTGCCTCAAAACCGGAAGACGCACACACGTCCTCGATTCGGTTCCGCATTGCGGCGTTTGCGATATGCCTGCAGTTCCACGTCAGCAGATAGTCCATGCCATGGGCGGCGGCTATTGCGACGTGAACGGCATCCTCTGCCGCCTCGCGAGGGATGCCCGCGTGCGCGACCAGTCGAGTTGCAAGCGCAGACACTGGCTCCGTCAATTCGAGTCGGGGAATGGCCTCCAGCGTGCTCAACCGTCGAGCCGCGGCGTCGGCATCTCCAGCGGAGGCCTCATCCACCACAAGCCTCGAGACGTAGAGCTCAAAACTCATGCGACGCCGAGACCACCAGTCGACAGTGATCTCCTGATGGGCCGCCACGCGCAAGTTGCGCGATGGGCGCGCGGTCAGGTAGCTGATAACTGTCGTCTCCACGTAGACTCTGGGGCGTCTCGCCATGACACTGGAAGCGTAGCACCGAGCGGCGTGGCGTGTCTCGACTGTCGTGACTCGCGGCACATCGACGACCGCCCATTGGGCGAGACTACGTGAGAGGGCGGCGGCCCCCCGGCGCGGAATGGAGAAGTTCACCCGACCGCCAGGTCGCCAACACAGCAATACCTCCCAAGGCATGGGGCGAGATCGCGTACGGGTCGGCATCACACCACGTCATGTCGGCTTGCGTACCAATCTCAAGCGTACCGACGTCGCGCAATCCCAGGACTTGCGCGCCCTTCCGCGTGTAGGCGTCGAGCGCCGTCGCCACATCGACCGCTTCCTCCGGATGGACGGGCTGCCCTGTCGCGTCACAGCGCGTGACGGCGGCGGCGATACCCTGCCAGGGACTCAGGTCCGCAGCGGGATAGTCGGAACTGAAGACCAGCTGCACGCCAGCATCAACCAGCATCCGGAAGGGCATCAACTTCAGCGGCCGCGGCACGGGAACCAGGTTCAGCTCGTGGCCGAACGCCGACAGAAACACGGGCTGGGCGACCACCGGCGTGCCCAGCGCGGCGATCCGACCCGCCAACTCGGGGTCGCAGGCCACGGCATGTTCAATTCGGATCGGAGCCGCCGATCGCAGCCCGCGATCAGCTTCCATCGCGCGCAGGACCGCGTCAACCGAGCCGTTGCCACTCGTGTGGACGGCCACACCGGACGCCCCGGCGTCGGCCGCGCGGCGCAGCAGAGCCGCGAGGCCCGCCTCGTGCGGAAAACGGACGCCGCTGTGCCAGCGTCCGTCCCGCTCGCGATGCGGAAAGCCCGCCCGATTACCCACGGCCCGCGCGAGCGCCCCTTCACGACCGAAACCGGCCCGGAACGCAGAGGCGACGACCGCGCGCACCTGGCGGCCCGTCATGCACAGGTGGCAGTACTCGCCGCCGTCGGCGAGGACTTTGGTGGTGCCGCCCGGGACCACGACCGGTTCGTCGATGCGGTGGCCGATGAGCAGCGGGTGCACGTCTACGCCGGATTCCGCCATCCGCATCACGAAATCGCGCGCCGTATGGGCGGGAACGGCGGCGTCCCCGATCCTCGTGATGCCGTGCGAGAGCAACCGCTTCGCGTGTGCCGCGAGGCGGGCCTGCCAGGCTGGGGCATCCTCGGCCGCCCGCGACGCCACCTCGGCGCTGAAGCTGACGGCCTCCAACAGCACACCCGTCGGGCGTCCCCGCCGGTCGCGGACGATGCGGCCCCCTGGAGGGTCGGGCGTCGTGCGCCCGATACCCAGGGCATCGAGCCCGGCGCTGTTGACCGCCGACTCGTGGAACGTGCGGGTGATGACGTGCAACGGCATGTCGGGGCACACCGTGTCGAGTTCCGCCGCCGTCGGACTCCGGAGTTCCCGCAGCCGGAGCGGCTCGTACCCGTGAAACCGGCGCCAGGTTCCAACGCTCGACTGGGGCAGCCCGGCATGCCCGATGGCGAGGGAACGGATCACGCCGAGCAACCCGGCCATCTCACTCGCCTTCCGATACAGCGCGTCGGTATGCGGGTCGGCCGCCACCAGATACGCGTGTTGGTGCGCGTCGATGAAGGCCGGCATCAAGGCGCCCGTGTGCAAGCGCACGTCCTCGGCGTCGGGAGGAAGTGCCGCACGGACCTCCGCCATCGAACCGGCCGCGATCACGCGCCCGTCACGGACGCCGAGCGCGTCGACGGCTGGCCGGCCGTGTCGGAGGTAGATGGGTCTTCCGTGGAACAGGGCGGCTTGGGGCATGACTCGTCTCACTGAACAGGCGTTCGACGATCGCGACGAACGCGGTTTCGTTGACATTGGCGGGCGTGCGACCGTACATGAACTGGCTGACCCGCAAGTACAGGAGCGCGCTGATGCCGACCACGACGCGGGTTTCGAGGTCGGCCCCGTCACCAACGCTGACCTTGATGAAGGCCACCGCCTGGTCGAACGCCGGTTGGATCAATCTGGCATACAGGGCGTCGAGATCGAGCGGCAGCACCCGCCCTTCTCTCAGAAGCAGGCGCCAGAGAGCGGGATCGGCATCCACCAGGTGCAGCACGGAACGGGCGAGCGCCTGCGCGGGCGACGCGAACGGGCCGGGCGGCGGGTGATGACGTCGCGTGAGCGCACGGTCGACAGCCGATTCCAGCAGGTCCTGCTTGGAGGTGACGTGGCGGAAGAGGCCGCCGGCTCCGGGGCTCAGGCCGAGGGCGGCCTCGATCTTGGCGATGGTGGTACCGGCGTATCCGTGCTCCGCGAACAGCCGGAGGGCCACGTCGAGCACGCGATCGCGCTTGACCATGAAGGTAAGTAATCACTTACTCCCGGTCTTGTCAAGCAGAAGCCGAGGCAGTCGACGGCGTACTGACTGACGCCATCGCGCCGATTCCGGCGAAGTGAGACGTTCGGCCTCTACCTCCTATTGCTTCTTGCCCTCAGACTTCCCCTTCGGTCCTTCGATCTGCACGCCGCCATTTCTGTCGAACGTGAGGCGGAGGAGCGCCGGGGCGCGGTAGCTGTACGACACCCACGACGTCGGGGATTCGGCCACGAACACGGTTGGCTGCCCAGTCGCCGCCGGAAGGATCCGGAAGCCCGCAAGTCGGCGCGGACCCCAGATGAACTGCACCGTTGGGCCCCCGCGCTCGAACTGCAGACGGACCGTGACGGCGGGGTCCCCTTGCACGCTCGCCGTCCCAAGCAGTTCGAGCCGTTTGAACTCACCGAACTGCGACCTCCAGTCGGCCCAGAAGCGGCGCTGGTTGCCTTGGACAACATCGAACGGCCGCTCGTCGTTGAACGCCTCGAAGATCGGCCGCACGTCGTCCTTCGCGGCGGCGTCCAGGAGCGCCAGCGTTTTCGTTTCCATCGCCGAGAACCGGCCGCCCGGGGCCGTGAGTCCCGGGATGGCGCCGAGCAGCGTCGGGTCGTCCGCGTCCGCCTCCAAACCGTCCGGTGTCGCGCGAACCGTGACGAGTCCGCCCGTTGCGAGCGCGTACCGGCCGGCGAGCGCCTCCCGGGCGTCTCGGGCGACCGCGATGCCAACCGGCGGCACCACCACCGGCTGGTCGCCGAAGACGAGCGCCTCGAGCTGCCGACGCGCGACCTGCGTGGCCGGAATCACAGGCTGGTTCGTCATCGCGATGATCACGACCTTCTCGTCAACGAAGCGCAGCACGTCGGTGAAGAAGAAGCCGTTGCCGCCGTTGTGCGTGATGAGCTTCGTGCCCCGGCGCGTCGTCTGCACGCCCCAGCCATAGCCGTAACGTTCGTTTCCGAACGACGGCACGTCGCCAGCCTGGTACTTCTGAAGCGCGGCGGGCGACAGGACCTTGTCCGAGGCGAGCGCGAGATGCCAGCGATACAGATCGTCGAGCGACGAGTGGATGCCGCCGTTGGCGCGAAGGTACCAGCCGGGGCCGTCAGGCAGCCAGCCGTTCTGGTAGACGCGGCCCCACGGCTTGCCGTCAGGACGGTACCCGATTGGCAGCCGCGAGAGCAGCCACGCCGGCGCCAGGTACCCCGTGTCCATCATGCCTGCCGGCAGGAACAGGTTCTCGCGAACGTACGCCTCGTAGCCCTTGCCCGACACCCGCTCGACGATCGCGCCGGCCAGGCTGAAGCCCTCGTTCGAGTACTCGAATTTCTCCCCGGGTTTCGACGCGAGCGGGGCGGCCAACACCTTCGCGACGAGCGCGTCGCGCGCAATTGGCTCCTCGTCCATGCCGCCGAGATCTCCCGAGAATCCGGCCGTGTGCGTCATGAGGTGCTGGATCGTGATGCCAGCCTTGTCGGGCGGAACCCCGGGCAGATACGTGCTGATCGGGTCGCTGGTCTTCAGCTTGCCCTGCATCTCGAGCTTGAGGATAGCCGCACCGGTGAACTGCTTGGTCACCGAGCCGATGCACGACACCATGTCGGGGCGGTAGGGCACGTTTCCGTCGCGATCGGCGAGACCGTACCCCTTCTTCAGGATGACCTCACCGTTTTTCGCCACGAGCACCGCGCCCGAGAAGCCATACGGCACGAGGCGGGTCAGGTACTGATCGACCCGGTTCGCGACCTCGCCGTTGACGATGGCGCCCGTACCCTGTGCGGCTGCAGCGCCGGCCAGTGCGAACACCACAATTCCCGAAACGACGCACCGCATGTGTGACAGCATGACGCCTCCCCGGTGAATGCCCATCAATCCATCCTATTCGACGTCCGTCGCGCGGCCTCGGTCTGAATCACGTCGTGCGCGCCCCGCCCAGACGTCGTGACCACCGCGCCGCCACGGCCGCTGCCACTGTCGATCGGAGCGCGGGCTGGTTGAAGTAACATGCGGCTGAGTGATAAGTGTCACACCTGACGTGTCGTATCAAGGGCGGTTGGGTCGGCGACGTCGGGTTCCCAGTTTTTTGCGCAGGTATGGACCTTTCGTTAATCACGCATCACTCGGCGCGCGGGTTGGGCACGACACGTCAGACCCGGCACGCCGCCGAAGTGCGCACACCATCAGCACCGCACGGAACCCCAGAGATGCGGAAGCGTGGGTCCGTGGCGACGTTGCAGGCCAAGACCACATGGGTCGAGCGCCGATATCGCCCAGACACGACAGGATGCCATGTTGAGCAGTAACAACCTGGCCGTTTCCGTACTCGCCACGGCCGCGATGGCACTCGCGATCGGCACCTTCGCCGGCACCGCGCACGCTCAGCAGCCTCTGGTCGTCGAGGGCGTGGTCACCGCACCGGTCGAATCGGTGTGGAACGCCTTCACGCTGGCTGAGCTCACGAAGCGCTTTGGGTCGGCGACGCGGTGACCACGCCACGCCATCATGCAACCGGCCCCCACCACGACAAGGAGATCACATGAAC
>Ga0194060_10000060_pt1 | contig 72675 bp, 62 predicted proteins | sample SepL225m_MetaG_FD_163427 | JGI IMG/M metagenome (GOLD analysis project Ga0194060, IMG submission 163427) | Anoxic zone freshwater microbial communities from boreal shield lake in IISD Experimental Lakes Area, Ontario, Canada - Sep2016-L222-5m | ecosystem: Environmental > Aquatic > Freshwater >... | reverse complement strand
AAACATGTCATGATTTCCCGGAGGTACGATTCGCTATTACTCAAGGCAGGAGCCGTATGCGGTAGTCCCGCACGTACGGATCTGCGCGGGGGGTGTCAGGTAACTGGCATTCCTACCGCGACATGCAACCCTCCTTTGTCACACCGGAAATTATCGACAGTGCCATTGCCGATGTGAAAAAGAAAAAGAATCCGCCAGCTATTTACAAGCTACGCTTGGAAGCCTTTGCTGAAGGCAGGTGCGCACAAATTCTCCATATTGGCCCATTCTCTGAAGAAGGGCCGACGATTGAAAAGGTGCATCAGTTCATTGACTCCAAGAGCAAACGAACTGGGAAACATCACGAAGTTTACTTGAACGATATTCGGAAAGCTGATCCTGCGAAATGGAAAACCATCATCAGGCAGCCAATGCAATGATGGCTCACTGGTCATCCGAACTGACGCTCCGCGCCGCTCAATTTCAGCGTTATCGTCCAATAAGGATATTCACAAATAATATGGCTAACAAAAAGAAAAAGTTAACACTAGCACAAAAAGAAGCAAAGAAAAAAAGGCAAGAAGAATATATGTTTGTATTTATAAATGGTAAGCAAAAGCGGGTTAAACGCCCCCCTACAATAGATGGAATGGATATTCATGAATTTATTATGAATAACGCAGATCCAATATTTTTCCACCAGAACGAATTGTGGGAATTTATGGATTTGTCCTAAATGAGCAGTTAAAAAACATTGATTATTCTATGGGAAAATAATCTAATATCATAAGAACATATCGAAAATATGAATGATCAACCAAATAATCCATTGCATGGATTAACTCTTGAAAAAATACTATGTGTGATCTTGTACATCACTATGGCTGGGATGAACTCTACAAAATGATAGAAATTCGTTGTTTTTATAATGATCCAAGTATTAAGTCCAGCTTGAAATTCTTGCGAAAAACAAATTGGGCCAGAGCGAAAATTGAAGATATGTATATCGACCTGATTGGTCAAGAAAAGAAAAAACTCTAAGGGTACCCGGTGATGTTGCAAGCGAACATGTCGTGCTTTGTCCCTGCGCTCTTGAGAAAGCCGACGAACCCTCAGTTATTGCTGCAGAAGTTTTTTCTCAGGAATACTCAATGAGTAACCGCTCTTACCACACTTGACTGGATATGCACGCTATCATCCGGGACTCCTGGCAACGGGGAAGAGTTTATGGAGATTCGGAAGCTACAACCGCAGCAATCTTATCAGCAAGAAAGTCGGCGAAAGCCTCCGAATCATTGATACAAGGCAAAAACCTGATCGTTTTGACAGAACTTGCAGCGGCCTCTTTCTGTGCATGCAGAATTGTCTCTGTTCCATCAGAAAAATAACCACAACTGAAAATATCGACATCTCCGATTCCCCTGGACGAGAGTGCTTTTAAGGACTCGGCAAGAGATGGCTTTGTCCAGGTTCCTCCCACATCATGGTTGAGGTATGCTATTTCGACAGCTTCATAACTGTTGCGAGGATCCATAAGGATAGCATGGCGAAGAGTACTGCCCATCTCTTGCATCTCTTTCAAGCCTGTATGAAACGTCGGTATATCACCTTTCGTATCCTTGACCAGAGTCCCATGAAATGTCAGAACTAAAGCCGATCCGTTGCCACTCTTTCCATGGGGGAACAGGTAATCGAGGTAAACTTTTCTGAGTTCAGCATCTTTCCAAAAACCGTGTACCACGACTGGGCATCGCCGACCGTTAACAGGGGCACATTGGGAGGAGAGCTGCAGCAGGTTTCCTGAAGTGAGCCGATTATCAATGGGAGACATGGAGACCAGGAGCTGAAGGTCGTGACTGCTCGTCTGTGCGACGATATCCTTGACAAATGGTGGTGTTGTGTGGAAAGCCGAATAGACCTCAATGTTGGTTTGGTGAGGTATCATCACCCTGTTGAGCTTCTCCTGGAGTAGCGAGGCCTGTTGTCTGGTGATCCTGTTCTGCGGTGAACGGTATTGTTGTGCACGAAACGTCACTCTGTTTTTCACTCCACCAACCAGCGATGCCACGAGCTGCAATGGACGGGGCAGCTTCATCACCTCAGCAGCATGGGCGAGGGTGTGGCGGATCATGGAGAAATTCTCAAAAAAACTGTCTGTTTCAGCTTCTCCATGGGCAACCAGTATAACGGCTATTCTTTTCATCATGACGAGAGCATTGATATTCATTGACAGTCGTGTCCGGTTTACATAATGAGTGACAACAAATTAACTTAAAAATCGCAAAAGAGATGAGCCCCCTCCGCTTCACTGCCGGTATGAGTCACAAAGAGCTTGCACGCCAGGCAGATATGTCAAAAGCTGCGATTTCCCGTTTTGAATCAGTGACGTGCTGAAACTTCAGTCTGGCTTTTCGCTGTTACCGCTCTTTCCCCCCCACAATCTCCATCAGCTTCCCAAAATCATTCACAATATCATACTTGACCTTATCCCGTTCAATCCTCTGATTGATCTCCTCAAAAAATTTCCGGGCGCATTCGATTTTCGGAGTCTCAATGGCTCGCAGCTCCATACTCGATATAGAGCCCCTGGTTTCAGCCACACAGTAGATGTGCTTGACCGTCCCGTCCTTGAATACAGTTGCTGACCAGATCCGTGGAGTCAAACTCAACACGGTAGATTGAACCTGATCGGTTCTTCAAAAGAGAGCAGCAGTTCCTTTTTTTTAAGGATAAGGTCATAGGCATCCACATCATCGGAGATGGCTGTTTTCGTGCCGCTCTCCTCATCTTTCACCGGATTCACCAGCCGCTTTTTTTGTCGATCGAAAAATATCCCTCATGCACCTTCCACGGCACATCTCGTTCCAGATATTTTCGGTAGGGCACATTATCCAAAGCCAGTTCGCCGAGATACTCCGCCTTGAGCTGCTTGTACTCCTCCTCGAAAATGCGGGCATACTTGCTTTCTTGATATTCATTTTCGGGCAATGGGAAAGAATCTTGTTGGTGGAGTATCGCAACTGATTTAAAATAAAGAAACTATCCATTTTTTATTTGGTATAAATCAAATTATGATAAGATAATATTGAAGGCATAAAAATTAACAGTCTGGATACTACGAACACGACACTTATTATCTCAGAGTATTGCTTGTAGATGCTCCATGAGCTGTTATTCGCCTCAGTTCCCTATATTCGGAAAACAGCAGGCATTCGTTCATCACTGATCCCCCCATGAACCTCACCACCCTCAAAAAGCTCGAATTCGACAAAGTCGCTCACTACGCTGCCCGGCTCTGCCTCTCAGCGATGGGGCGCGACCAGCTTCTTGCAGCCACCCCGCAACGGGATCGGCAGACGCTTGTCACCGAGCTTGAGCGGCTGCTTGAGTTGCGTAATCTGCTTCAGGAGGGGATGGTGCTTCCGTTTTCTTATCTGCCGGACACCCGTCCGCTGCTGAAAAAGCTGGAGCTGTTGGGGAGCTATCTGGAGACGGAGGAGTTGCAGGATATCTATCATCTTCTCTTTTCATCGGTGCAGTTGCGGAAGTTCATGGCGCTGAACCGCGAGGTCTATCCGCTGCTCAATGAGTTTACCCGGCAGCTCTGGCTTGAGAGTGCTCTTCAGGCGGGGATTCGCCGGATTATTGATGAGCAGGGGAGGGTGCGCGATTCGGCGAGTGATGCGCTTCTGATGATTCGCGGGGAGTTGCTGAGCAGTCGTGAACTGATTCGCCGGAGAATGGAGCGGTTGCTTCGTCGTTCCCAGGAGAGTGGCTGGCTGATGGAGGAGAGGGTGGCCGTCAAGAATGGCCGTCTCACGCTTGGGCTGAAGGTGGAGTACAAGTACAAGATTGCCGGGTATATCCAGGATTACTCCGGTTCGGGGCAGACGGTTTTTATTGAGCCCGCTGAAACGTTGGAGATCAGTAACCGGATTCAGGATCTGGAGATCAGCGAGCGGCGGGAGATTGAGCGCATTTTGAAGGCGATGACGGAGGAGATTCGGCAGGAGCACCACAACCTCCAGTACAATGAAACTCTGCTGGCGGCCTTTGATGCCCTCTATGGACGGGCGCTGTTTGCGGTTGAAACCCATGCGGTGCTGCCCTCCATTACTGAAGGGCAGGCACTTCGTATTGTGAAAGGGTACCATCCCTGGCTGCTGATTTCGCATCGTCAAAAGGAGGTGCAGCCTCTCGACCTGATTCTGGATGAGAAGGATCGGGTGCTGGTGATCTCCGGCCCCAACGCTGGCGGAAAGTCGGTGGCGATGAAGAGCACCGGGCTGCTTTGCTGTATGCTGGTTCACGGCTATTTGCTTCCCTGCAGCGAGAGTTCGGTGTTCCCCATTTTCCGAGATATTTTTATTGAGATTGGCGATGACCAGTCGATTGAGAATGACCTCTCCACCTTCAGCTCCCATCTTGGCGCTATCAAGACAATCCTTGATGGCGCAGGCAGTCGCGATCTGGTGCTGATTGACGAACTCTGTGCCGGTACCGATGTGGAGGAGGGGGGAGCCATTGCCCGCGCGGTGATTGAGGAGCTGCTCAGTCGCTCCACCAAGACCATTGTTACTACCCATCTTGGCGAGTTGAAGGCCTATGCCCATGAACGGGAGGGTGTGGTGAACGGCGCGATGGAGTTTGACCGGGCGGAGCTCCAGCCCACCTTCAGGTTTGTCAAGGGGCTGCCCGGCAACAGCTTTGCCTTTGCCATGATGAAGCGGATGGGTTTTCCGGGGAAAATGGTGGAGCGGGCATCCTCCTTTATGCTGCGCGAGCGAATCGGGCTCGACCGGATGCTTGATGACCTGAGCCGCATGTTTGAGGAGAACCGCATCCTGAAGCAGCAGCTTGAGATGGAGCATGCGGAGAGTGAGAAAAGGGCGCTCTCCTTGCAGCAGGCGGAGACGGCCTTTGAGCAGAAGCGTCGGGCGCACAAGCTCGGTGCATCGCGGGAGCTTCAAAGAGAGCTGGAGCAGGCCCGACAGGAGATTCGCGAAATTCTGCAGGAGGTTAAAGCGGCCCCGAGCGACGATAAAAAGGTGCACGAGGCACGGAAAAAACTCGGCATCAAAATACAGCAGACAGAAAAGAGCGAGTCGCTGTTGCGGGCCAGAGCTGAAGCTGCGGCCAAAGTTGATCGTACTATCCGCGCAGGCGACCTTGTCTCAATTGTTGATACTAATACCTCCGGTGAGGTTGAGAGCATCCATGGTGAGAGTGTGGTGGTGCTCTGTGGTAATTTCAGGCTCACCACGGTGCTGAAAAACCTTGAAAAGTCATCGAAAACGCAGGCAAAAAAGAGTTTGCGGCAGCCTGAACCGCGTCAACAGAAAAGCTCCTGGTCGGCCATGACGACAGGGATTGAGTCAACTAAAATCGATGTGCGGGGTTTGACCGCTGATGAGGCAAGGCTGAAAATCGAGAGATTTCTTGACACCATGCGCCTGAACCGCATTCATGCAGCGATGATTCTGCATGGCAAGGGTACCGGCTCGCTCCGCAAAAGAACGGCGGAGTGTTTGCAGCAGCATCCGGCGGTCACGAGCTTTCGGCTTGGCGAGTGGGGTGAAGGTGGTGATGGCGTTACCTTTGTCGAGCTGGAGTAAGTGGAGTAAGTGCGCATTTTTCGGCAGGGCATAGTCTGGAAGTGAGCTGGCAGCAGCACTTTCGAGAATCTCTTTTCAGCGATTGAAAAAGCGCTTTCAAAACTGTATCTTGCAACGAAGAGCGAAGTCACGATTGCGGAGCGTTACAATTATAAAGAGCAGCAGGTTTTGAAAGAGGAGTACCAGACATATCTGACGATACCCAATCAGTTGACCGCTTTGCGGATTCTTCTGGTGCCGGTTTTTGTGGCGTTACTGCTGCAGTCTGATCCTTGGTTCAAACTTTTTGGAGTGATTGTCTTTATCGTCGCCTCCCTTACTGACATCTATGATGGGTATCATGCCAGGAAATATGGCGTTGAGACTCGTCTGGGTGCTTTTCTGGATCCACTTGCCGACAAATTACTCATTACTGCGGCCTTCCTGCTCTATGTCTGGATGGGCTATCTGGCACTCTGGATGGTGATTCTGGTTGTGATTCGCGATGTTGTAGTGACGGCACTGCGGGTTTATGCTGAATATAAAAACAGGCCGGTGGTGACCAGCGTTGAGGCGAAGTATAAAACCCTTGCGCAAAATATTCTGGTTTATCTGATCATGGCGCTGATTCTGATGAAGGAGTCAGCTTTTTTCGGCCCCGGGATGTCGGTAACGGTGAACCAGTTTCTTCTCTCCGACTCGCTCTACTATATCATGCTGGTGGTGACTCTCTTTACGGTCTATACCGGAGTCTCTTATCTGGTCAGCAACTGGAGTGCCTACTTTCAGAAGTCGCTTGAGGGTCGCTGAGGTTTTCATGCGACTTGCAGCAAAAATTCTCTCCACCTGCCTTGGCCTTGGTTATTTTCCAGTGGCACCCGGGACGGCAACAAGTGTTGTGGCAGTACTCTGCTACTTTTTTATCCCGATACTTCACGACCCGTTGCTTCTGCTCTCTCTCGTCCTGCTCTCCACCGCTGTCGGTGTCTGGTCGGGAACGCTGATGGAGGCGGAGTTTGGAGAGGACCCATCGATTGTCACGATTGATGAACTTGCCGGTCAGTGGCTGGCGCTCGCGTTTCTGCCCGTTGGGTGGTTACCAGCCCTGCTCTCACTTGTCTTTTTCCGTTATTTCGATATAGCAAAACCGGGGCCTGTTGATGCTCTCCAGCGATTCCCCGGTGGCTGGGGCATCATGGCTGACGATCTGCTTGCTGGTCTGTTTGCCAATTTTTCAGTGCAGGCGTTGCTTGGGATGCTTACCTTTTTTCACCTCTGGCCATTCTTGTAAAACCGTTTGATGTTTTCTGCCATTGTTGGAGTGTCGAAGCCGATCTCTTTGTAGAGGTCGTTGATATCTCCATGGGTTATAAAGGTGTCGGGAAGCGCCACTTTCAGTACGGGACGGTGCTGCTTCGTGGCATTGAGGTGGTCGATCACTGTGCTGCCGAGCCCGCCAATTGAGCTGTTCTCCTCAATCACGGCAAAATGTGTTGAGCGGGATGCCAGCTTATCAATTACTTCGGTGTCGAGTGGTTTGAGGAATCTCATGTTGACGACGGTGGCGTTGATGCCCTCTTTTTCCAGGAGAGAGGCAACTTCAACTGCTTTTACCACCATATTTCCGATCGCAAGAAGCGTCAGACCATCGCCTTGACGGATAATTTCCGCTTTTCCGATTGGAAGCGATGTGAATTTTTTTTTGAGGGGGATGCCGTTGCCGTTGCCTCTGGGATAACGGATGGCAACTGGTCCGTTGATGTCATAAAGCGCCGTGTAGAGCATATCACGCAGCTCCTGCTCATCAGCCGGGGCCATGATGACAAGCCCCGGCACGCTGTTCAGGTAGGAGAGGTCGAAAGAGCCGTGGTGGGTCGGGCCATCCTCGCCCACAAGGCCAGCGCGGTCAACGGCAAAGACAACATGCAGCTTTTGCAATGCCACATCGTGGATGAGTTGGTCATAAGCTCGTTGGAGAAAGGTGGAGTAGACCCCAAAAACCGGCATGAACCCCTGTGTTGCCAGCCCTGCAGCAAAGGTGACGGCATGAGGTTCAGCAATACCGACATCATAAAAGCGGTGTGGAAGGGCGTTCTGAAAAAGGTCAAGCGAAGTGCCGCTTGGCATGGCAGCGGTGATGGCGGTAATCCTGATATCGTTCAGGGCAAGTTCCACCAGTGCTTTCCCAAAGACCTCCTGATATTTTGGAGGGAGAGAGCTATCGGTGGTTTTAAGATTTTTGCCGGTGGTGGTGTCGAATCCGCCGCTATGGGCGTGCCATTTGCTCTGGTTCTCTTCGGCTGGCTTGAACCCTTTGCCTTTTGTGGTGATCACATGCAGCAGTTTAGGGTGGGGAAGTGCCTGCATCTCCTTGAGAGCCTTGACGAGCTGCTCCAAGTTGTGGCCATCAATCGGGCCGAAATATCTCAGCCCCAGCGCCTCAAAAAATGCTCCCGGAGTTAATGCTGCCTTGAACCCATCCTCAAGCTTTCGCACCGCTTTTTTTGCCTTTTCCCCAAGCTCATTGTTGATCAGCGAGATCGATTGCCAGAGCAGTGTGCGGACCTTGTTGTAGCTCTTGCTGAGAGTCATGTTGATCAGATGGGTTCTGAGTCCTCCGGTACTTGGGGAGATGGCCATCTGGTTGTCGTTGAGAATCACCAGAACATCACTTTTCAGATCTCCGAGGTGGTTCATCGCTTCAAACGCCATCCCCCCGGTCATGCTGCCATCTCCGATGACGGCGATAACCTTCTCATTCCTTCCAGCCAGCTTTACTCCGGCCGCAATTCCTGCTGCAGCGGATATAGAGGTTGATGCGTGGCCCACTCCAAAGGCATCATGGGGGCTCTCCGATCTCTTTGGGAAGCCGGCAAGTCCATTGAACTGCCGGTTGCTCTGCATCTGCTCTTTTCTGCCAGTCAGGATTTTATGCACGTAGGCCTGGTGCCCGACATCCCATATAATTTTGTCGAGGGGAGTGCTGTAGACATGATGCAGCGCCACAGTCAGCTCAACGACACCAAGGGTTGAGGCAAAATGGCCACCATTGACTGAAACAAGATCGATGACCTCACTGCGGCATTCATCTGCCACACTCTGAAGCTCAGCAAGAGTGAGCCTTTTGAGATCATCAGGTGAATGGATTCTTGAAAGGAGTGTTGTCTGTTGAGTAATGGTAATAGGAATCGAATCTGGCATGGTATTTCAGTGCTTCAGGTTATTTTATTACTACAACTTTAACCATGCCTGAGCCTTCCCGGTTCCTCATACGCACAGTGGCCTATATGCCTGAAATCTGCAGGAGAATGTTTCTCTCCGCACGTGGGCCGTCAAGTTCAATGAAAAAGAGTGACTGCCACTGCCCAAGCAGCATTTTCCCTTCCGAAAAAGGGATGGTTTCCGAGCTGTTCATTAAGAGGCCAAGAAGGTGGGAGTGGGCGTTGTGGCGTCCATCAATCGGATTGAGGTTATGCAGGTAGTTGCCATCTTTTGGAGCAAGTCGTTTGAGAAAGGTCTCCATATCTTCAAGAAGATGCTCCTCTTTTTCATTGATATTGATAAACGCAGTGGTATGACGGCTTATCACGGTGATCTGCCCTCTGTCGAGCCCTGTCGCTGAGAGTACCGCCGTTACCTCGGCAGTAATATCGATGATGTCAATCGGCTTTGAGGTACGAGCACTTATCGTGTGTGTTATGATTTGCATGATCTGAATCTATCAAAAGAGCTTTCGAACGGCATGAGAACAGGGATTATGTTATTTTGTATCTGGCAGGAGTGTTCCGTTCGTTGTGAGGCAGGTTATGACTATTGCTTCATGAGGCGCAATATTCACCTTCATCACTCTTTCAGCATAATGAATACTTGTTTTACTTTTGTTTTCGGTGCTGAGTATCATGAGTTTCTTGATGTTATCGTGTTCAAGCGAAGGGTGCTGGAATTCGAGAGCTATGCCGGTTCCGCTGAAATTAGCCAGAACATAAGCATTTTCTTTGACTGTATAGCGGTGAAAGCCCAGACAGTGCGAGTTGTTTGGCGCATTCAGATTGAGCCATTCGACTCTTCCTTCCTGAAAGACCTCCCTCTCCTGCAGTAAAAAAAGTTTTTTGTAGAACTCTCCGAGCTTTATATCCCTGGGTTCACTAGCTTGCCTGAGAAGTTGTACCGGAATTTTTTTTCTGAAGCCGTCCATCTGATCCTGATGGATAAGGTGCATTCCGGGAGATGTCATCAGCACCAGTGCTGCGGCCTTGTTGTTCAGGCCAATTTTTTCGGCAGCTCTTGGCTCATCATGGTTTTCAAGAAACCGGCAAAGATGTTTCTGATAATCCCAATTACCAAGAAGATGACCGGTCAGTTTTTCAACATTGACAGAACCATTGCTGAGGTAGTCATAAAATGGTTTGTCGTAGGTAAAGTCAAACCCCTGTTGCTGAAGTTCCCACTCCTTGTTCCAGTAAGATTCGGCCAGAAAAAGAAAGTTGGGGTGGCGGAACTTTACTGCCGCGATAGCATTTCCCCAGAACTCCTCTTCCATCAAGCCGCCAAGGTTGCTCCATGTAGTATTGAAAACGCTTTTCAGAACAAGCATGGCTACATCGCACCTCACAGCATCGCAAAGTGAACTTATTTTGAAAAGATTATCAGTCATCATCCTGTGTGTCTCTTTTCTTGCGTAGTTAAGCTGCAGCGTGTCCGTCCAGGGATCAAAATAGGGGTCTTTTCCGTATGCCAAATATTTTCCTTTCATATACTCATAGCTGGCAGAGGGATCCTGGCACTGCTCCTCATGGGATATCGGAATAAAGTATTCGGGGTGTTCAGGAAGAAACGCATTGTCGAGAGCAAGATGGTTTGGCACACAGTCAAGCATGAGTTTTATGCCGAGTGACTGAAGTTTTTCACGGAAGGTGAGTAGCTCAGTCTCTCCTCCCAGCACTTCATTGACGGTATATGAAGGTATAGAGTATGGAGATGATGCGATATCATCTGGAGTGACAGTCGGGATATGTTGCAGGAAGGAGGCGCGGAGACCCTGATGTGCTGTGGCAATGGCCTTGCTGTACTGGCTTGGTTTCCATACTCCCATAAGCCACACAATGTCAAATCCGCAGCTTGAGAAGAAGGTGAACTCCTCATCAGGGACGTTGCCAAGGGTTACCACGCGGTTATGCTCTACGCTCATTTTCTGCAGCCAGATCCTGGTGTTGATTTCGTACACAAGAGGAAACATGGAATAAGGTGTCTTTCAGTTTCAAGGAAAAAATTTGAGGCTTAATATACTAACTCTGAAAGCCAAAAATGAACGGTAGAACTATCAAAATGATAATGATCTTTAGTGATGATGATTTGTTTCGGGGAGTTATTTGTAAAAAGGGTAAAGTTATACGAAATTCAGGATAAGATTTTTGCGCTATCCGGTCGAGAGGCAAGAGCAGGGGAGCGTTCTAACGGTAAACCAGGTAGCCAGAAAAGTATTGACGGATTTTTTGAACGATCTTAATGAGGTGCAGCGCAGTGCTGTGGTTGCCACTTCCGGTCCAGTGATGGTGCTTGCTGGTGCAGGCTCAGGCAAGACGAGGGTGATTACCTACCGTATTGCACACCTTATCAATAATGAAGGTGTAGCAGCAAACAATATTCTTGCGCTTACCTTTACCAACAAGGCAGCCGGTGAGATGCGTCATCGGGTTGACGCGCTGCTGCATCATGGCAGTTCGCGGGGATTATGGATAGGTACCTTTCATTCGATTTTTGCCCGTCTTCTCCGCAACTACATTAATCTGATAGGGTACGACCGGAACTTTTCGATTTTTGATACGGATGACAGTAAAAGCTTGATTCGTCAATCCATGACTGAACTGAATATCTCTGTTGAGTCGGTGCCGGTCAATACGGTGCAGGGGCTGATCAGCAGGGCAAAGAACAGTTTTATTTTGCCAGCCGAATTTCATCGTAATGCCAGCGACTATAACCAGCAGAAGGCATCCCAGATTTATGAACTGTATACCAGGAAGCTGAAAGAGAACAACGCTCTTGATTTTGATGATCTTCTGATCAAGCCGCTTGAGCTTTTCAATGCGCAGCCAGAGGTTTTGAGTGAACTACAGGAGGCTTTTCGTTACATCATGATTGATGAGTACCAGGATACCAATCGAGCGCAGTACCTTGTTGCCAAAATGCTTGGAGCCCGGCATCGCAATATTTTTGTGGTGGGTGATGATGCCCAGTCGATCTACTCGTGGCGCGGTGCTGATATCTCCAATATTCTCAATTTTCAGGATGACTACCACGAGGCATTGACCTTTAAACTGGTCGAAAATTATCGAAGTACAGGGAATATTCTCAAGGCCGCAAACAGCGTGATTGGCAGGAATCTGCGACAGATTAAAAAAGAGCTGATTTCACATCGTCACGCAGGAGAGCCGCTGACGCTGATTGAGGCTTATAACGAGCGGAATGAAGCTGAAAGGATTGGTGAGAAGATACTTTATCTCCGTAAGAGCCAGGGCTACGATTTCAAAAGTTTCGCTATCTTTTATCGCACCAATGCGCAGTCGCGGGTGGTCGAGGATATCATGCGCCAAAACAAGATCCCATACAAGTTGTTTGGAAGTGTCTCGTTCTACAAACGCAAGGAGATCAAGGATGCGGTCGCCTATCTTCGGTTTGTTCTTAATGAGCGCGATAGTGAATCCTTGTTGAGAATCATCAATTTTCCCCCTCGGAAAATCGGGGATGTCAGTATTGCCAGGCTGAAGGAGTTTGCTGATTCCCGAGGAATAAGCCTCTATGATGCTCTAAGGCAGGCAGAGGAGGCTGGTTTTCAGGCGCGTCTCATCAATGCTCTCGCCTCTTTCAGCAGTGTGATTGAAGCACTGAAGGTACTTGCTGTCAACGGCACAGTTTTCGAAGTGCTGACAGAGCTGTTCACTCTTACCTCTCTCCCGTTACTCTTGCAGGCAGAGAATACCCCGGAATCGCTGGTGCGTCATGAAAATCTTCAGGAGCTGCTTTCGATGGCGCGAGACTTTTCTGATCATAATCCGGATGGAGGCTCTCTTGGTGATTTTCTTGAAAATATCTCTCTTGCTTCAGATTATGATGAGTCCCAGGATTCAGATAATTTTGTCTCATTGATGACAGTACATGCGGCCAAAGGACTTGAGTTTCCTGTGGTCTTTATTACCGGCTTGGAGGAGCGACTTTTTCCCCTTCACTGCTATGAGCCTGAAGAGCTTGAGGAGGAACGGAGGCTCTTTTATGTGGCAATGACAAGGGCCCAGGAGAAAATTTTTCTCTCCTGGGCACAGAGTCGTTACCAGTATGGACAGTTGCATCACTCTTTGCCATCAATGTTTATCGGTGAAATTGACTCTTCAATAGTTCAGACAGAAGGTGGAAATCTGTTGTCGGAGCGACTCTTGAAGGAGAAGTCCTCCCCCGGGTTATCATCAATGCCACGGGGATATCAGCACATGCCGGCGACTCCTGCAGGAGGGGGGAGTTCTGTGATTCCGAAATCTTCAAGTTCATCCCTTCGTGCAGGAGTCATGGTGCATCATGCTCTTTTTGGACCAGGGGTTGTACTTGATGTTCTGGGAAGCGGGGCCAAGCAGAAAGTTCGTATCACATTTCGAAGTGCCGGGGAGAAGACTCTTATGGTACAGTATGCCAATCTGAAAATTCAGCAGTAATGAAGATCCTTTTCGGTGTTCAGGGAACGGGGAATGGGCATATCAGCCGCAGTCGCGAGCTTGTGAGAAAGCTCAAGGAGGAGGGGCATGATGTTGATGTTATCATCAGTGGCAGAAAAGAGGATGAACTGAAGGAGATCGAGGTATTTGCCCCTTACAGGGTGATGAAAGGTATGACGTTAGTAACCTACAAGGGCAAGCTGGATTATTTCAATACGATGGTCAATCTTGATCTGGTGAGTTTGATGGCTGATATTGTACTGCTTGATACGGCAGGTACTGACCTGATTATTACTGATTTTGAACCGGTTACCTCGATGGTAGCGAAGGTAAAGAATATTCCCTCCATCGGGTTTGGGCATCAGTATGCCTTCCCTTACGATATTCCCATAGCACCTGGAAATTTTTTTGAAAAATATGCTCTTTTGAATTTTGCCCCCGCACGGTATAATGCCGGGTTGCACTGGCACCATTTTAATCAGCCGATATTTCCTCCAGTTATCCCTGAGTCGCTCTATGCCCGCAGTGCATTGACGGTCGTCAAAGAGAAAGTTCTTGTCTATCTCCCTTTTGAGGAGGTGGCAGATATCGCCTCTTTTCTTGCTCCTTATGACCGATACGAATTTTTTATTTATGGCAAGGTTGTGAAGGAGCGTAACGAAGGGCATCTCCATTTCAGGGGGTATTCTCGTGAAGGATTTCTTGGTGATCTGATGGAGAGCAGTGGGGTGGTTTGTAACGCAGGATTTGAGTTGCCAGGAGAGGCACTCCATCTTGGCAAGAAACTGTTGCTCAGGCCTCTTAACGGGCAGATTGAGCAGCAATCCAATGCGCTTGGCATGGTCAAACTTGGGTATGGTATGGCAATGGCCAGGCTTGATGGTACTATTCTTGCGGACTGGTTGCAGATGCCAGGGGGTGAACCGTCGCGTTATGCCAAATCTGTGGACTATATCGCCGAATGGATAGGTTGTGGCCACTGGGAGCAGCTTCCGAAGTATTCTGCTGCCGCCTGGGCGGAAAAGTATTGATGACTGGTACTGTGCGATTCAGGGAACTTGTCACAAAAAGCAGGAGTTACCGGAGATTTGACGCTACCTGCCCGGTGACGGAAGCTGTTCTGCGGGAGCTGGTGGAGCTTGCCTGCTATGTCCCTTCCGCAAAAAATCTTCAGCCGCTGAAGTACCTTGCGGTTTGTGAGCCTGAACGGGTAGCGGCTCTTTACCCTTGTCTCTCCTGGGCAGGATATCTTGCTGACTGGCCAGGCCCTGATGCGCATGAGCGTCCTCCGGCTTTTCTTGTCATGCTGGGTGATCTGGGGATAACCACTGATTTTTCCTGTGACAGTGGTATTGCAGCCCAGACTCTTCTTCTTGGCGCTGCAGCGTTGGGATTTGGAGGCTGTATTCTTGGCACTGTTGACCGAAAAAACATCAGGGAGCTGCTGCTGATTCCGGATACTTTTTCAATTATCATGGTCATTGCGATTGGAAAACCCGCAGAAACGGTTGTTATTGATCAGATGGGTCGAGAGGATTCTGTTCGTTACTTCAGGGATGTCAATGGTATTCACCATGTCCCCAAAAGAGTGGTTGATGACCTTCTCCTGAAGTTTTATTAACTTGTTGTTCTACAAAGCAGGGGAAAAATGGTAAATTGCGAAACGCTGTTTTTTCTCTCCCGAAGCGGGGTGCCTTTTGGGAATATTGAGCTTTAACCAGGGGAATTTATATGTTGTCAAGAGAGTTGACGGAAGACCAGTTACAGACCAGAGTTATCATTTATTCGGGAAAAGGGGGGACAGGAAAGACTACAATCTCCTCATCCACGGCGGTTGCTCTTGCACGGCAAGGGAAGAGGGTGCTCATTATGTCTTCTGATCCAGCTCATTCTCTTTCGGATGTTTTCGATACCCGTATCAGTCGCAATGACCCACAGAAAATTGAAGAAAATCTTTACGGACTTGAGGTTGACACGGTTTATGAGTTGAAGAAAAACATGTCCGGTTTTCAGAAATTTGTCTCTACCTCCTATAAAAACAAGGGGATCGATAGTGGTGTGGCCTCAGAGCTCACCACGCAGCCAGGTCTGGACGAAATTTTTGCCCTGAGTCGCCTGCTTGATGAGGCGCACTCCGGCAAATGGGATGTTGTTGTGCTCGATACCTCGCCGACGGGCAACACGCTTCGCCTGCTTGCTTATCCGGAAATTATTATCGGAGGTAACATGGGCAAGCAGTTTTTCAAACTCTACAAAAACATGTCGTCGCTGGCCCGCCCTTTGAGCGGCAAATCTATTCCTGATGACGACTTTTTTAATGAAGTGAATCTGCTCCTCAAGCAGATGGAGGATATTAACAAGTTTATCCTCAGTCCTGAGGTGACATTTCGGCTGGTACTGAATCCTGAAAAGCTCTCCATCCTTGAAACCAAGAGGGCTTATACCTTTGTACATCTTTATGGTATCAATATTGATGGTATTGTTATCAACAAGATATTGCCTGCGTCTAAAACGGTTGGTGAGTATTTTGAGTTCTGGGCTGATCTGCACAGTAAATATTTGCTGGAGATTGATCAGTCATTTTATCCTACTCCTGTGTTTCGATGTCAGTTGCAGAGAACCGAGCCGATAGGGACGGATGCGCTGCATGAGGTCAGTAAACTGGTTTTTGGAGATCAGATACCCGACAAAACCTTCTATACGGGCAAAAACTTCTGGATTGAGAGCAAGAAGAATGAGGCCACTGACGATCACAGGGAGGTACTCTGTATAAAAATACCGTTTCTCAAGGATGCTGAAGAGGTAACTGTTGAGCGGATGGGCACCGACATTGTGGTGAGTGTTGACCGTGCACAGCGCATTATCACCCTGCCAAGAGCCTTGTACAGTCTTGAAATGGAAAAGTTTATCCGCGAGGATAATCTGCTTCGGGTAGTGTTCAAGGAGATTATTCTTGAAAAGGAGGAGATTGAACTTAGTGTGAACAAGAATATGCTGGACAAGCTCCGTTCTATGAGACGGGTCAAGATATAATGTACGTGTTTTTTAACGGGGAAGATAAAAAACTGGGTAAAGTGTTTAGGTTTTCAAGGGAATCTTGTATCTTCAGTGTTTAAAATGTCGAGTTAAAGGGAATCTATCCCAGTCTTTGTTAAAGAATCAGCTTATATCATGCCCGAGAAAGCGCACTATGGTTTGTTGAAAGGGAAGAAAGGAATTATTTTCGGCCCGCTTGATGAGAGCAGTATAGGCTGGCAGATAGCTCTTAATGCTTACAGAGAAGGCGCGGAGATTGCCATTTCGAACATTGCTGCAGCCTTGCGTTTTGGCAATATTGGAGATCTCTCTGCACAGTGTGGCAATGCTCCAATGATTGTGTGTGATGCCTCGAAAACTGAGGATGTCGATAACTGTTTCAAAGAGTTAAAGGAAAAATTAGGTCCGGTTGATTTTATTGTACATTCAATAGGGATGTCCCAGAATATCCGCAAGCAGATGCCTTATGAGGATCTCAATTATGAGTGGTTTTTTAAAACTCTGGATGTCTCTGCATTGTCGCTGCACCGCCTCGTCTCTTATGCCCTGAAAAATGAGGCGATCAATCATGGTGGAAGTATTCTTTCCCTCTCCTATATCGCTTCACAGAGAAATTATTGGACTTACTCCGATATGGGCGATGCAAAGTCCCTGCTTGAATCTATTGTCCGCAGTTATGGGCCACGGCTTGCCAGGTATGGAATACGAATCAATACGATATCGCAAAGCCCGACCTATACCAAAGCGGGAAGTGGCATTCCGGGGTTTGAGAAGATGTACGAATACAGTGATCTCATGTCGCCTCTCGGAAATGCCTCAGCCGAGGAGTGCGCTGAATATTCCATGACCATTCTCAGCGATCTTTCTCGCAAGGTAACCATGCAGAACCTCTTCCATGATGGCGGTTACAGCTCAATGGGAGCAACTATTCCCATGATCAAGCTTGCTCATGAGGTGCTCAATGACAAGGAACTCGCCGACCGTGTCGGTCTTGATGAATTTACACCATCCCGGGAAGCACCGGCGGAATAACGCCAGGGCCTTTTTACTGGTTTGGAAAGTGACAGTATCTGACTCGCGCCTTGGTACTGTTGCTTCGATGAAGTATCGAAAGCTTATCATCATTGTAATATCTGTTTTCACCCTGATTGTGACTTCATAATCAGGTGTGATCTCTTTTGACTCTCTTCCAAGAGCATTTTTATCTTGTTTTGTTATTTTTTCTAATACTTTAACTGACAACCGAGATGGCAAAAAACGCAACAATCGTTTATACCAAAATTGATGAGGCACCCGCTTTGGCGACCTACTCTCTTCTTCCGATTCTCAAGGCTTATACCAAGGGTACCGGAGTTGATGTTGTTGCCAAGGACATCTCCCTTGCTGGAAGAATTCTTGCAAACTTCCCTGAAAATTTGACCGAGAGCCAGAGGATTCCCGATTATCTGGCCGAACTGGGAGCCCTGGCACTGACTCCGGATGCTAATATTATCAAGCTTCCGAATATCAGCGCGTCAATTCCTCAGTTGAGAGCAGCGATCAAGGAGCTGCAGGAGCAGGGATACCAGATTCCAAACTACCCGGAAGCGCCTGCTAACGAAGCAGAAAAAGAGCTCCAGACAAGGTTTGCAAAAGTACTTGGGAGTGCTGTAAATCCGGTTTTGCGTGAAGGGAACTCCGATCGTCGCGCACCGCTTTCAGTAAAAGCGTTTGCTCAAAAGCATCCGCATAAAATGGGTGCATGGAGCAGTGACTCGAAATCACATGTTGCCTTTATGAGCGCCGGAGATTTTTATGGCAGCGAAAAGTCCCTGACTGTTTCTGAGCCAACCACTGTAAAAATTGAGTTTGTCGATGCTGCCGGGCAGACAACGGTACTGAAGGATAAAACACCGTTACTTGCCGGTGAAATCATCGACACATCGGTCATGAATGTTCGTTCACTTCGCAAGTTTTATGACGATCAGATAGCTGATGCGAAAGCAACTGGCGTGCTGCTTTCGCTGCACCTGAAGGCCACCATGATGAAGGTCTCTGATCCGATTATGTTCGGCCATGCGGTCACGGTGTTTTACAAGGATGTGTTCGAAAAACATGCCGCCACCATCAAGGAGCTTGGCGTGAATGTGAATAATGGTCTTGGTGATCTCTACGCAAAAATACAGAAGCTGCCGGATGCAGGGAGAGCAGAGATTGAGGCTGATATTCAGGCAGTCTATGCTACCCGTCCTGCATTGGCAATGGTTGATTCCGACAAGGGTATTACCAACCTTCATGTACCAAACGACATCATTGTTGACGCATCCATGCCGGTTGTTGTTCGCGATTCCGGTAAAATGTGGGGGCCAGATGGCAAGCTTCACGACACAAAGGCGGTGATTCCAGACCGTTGTTATGCCACCATGTACCAGGCAATCATTGAAGATTGTAAAAAGAACGGCGCGTTCAACCCTGCCACCATCGGCAGTGTGCCAAACGTTGGACTTATGGCCCAGCAGGCTGAAGAGTATGGTTCACACAACAAAACGTTCACCGCTCCAGCTAATGGTACTGTTCGCGTTGTTGATACTGAGGGTAAAGCACTTCTCGAACAACAGGTTGAAACGGGTGATATTTTCAGAATGTGTCAGGCAAAGGATGCACCAGTTCGTGACTGGGTGAAGCTTGCCGTCAATCGTGCCCGTATTACTGGTGCCCCGGCAATTTTCTGGCTCGACAGCAACCGCTCCCATGATGCCGAGATCATTAATAAAGTTATCGTGTATTTGAAAGAGCACGATACTACAGGGCTGGATATCCAGATTCTCACTCCGGTCGAGGCGATGCGTTTTTCACTGGAGAGAATCAGGGCAGGAAAGGATACCATCTCAGTAACCGGTAATGTGCTTCGTGACTATCTCACGGATCTTTTCCCGATTATTGAGCTTGGCACCAGCGCCAAGATGCTTTCCGTTGTGCCGCTCATGAATGGAGGCGGTCTTTTTGAAACCGGTGCTGGCGGTTCAGCTCCGAAACATGTTCAGCAGTTCCAGAAAGAGGGCTACCTCAGATGGGACTCTCTCGGTGAGTTTTCAGCACTTGCGGCATCACTTGATCATCTTTCCCGTGCATTTAATAATGATAAGGCGGCGGTTCTTGCCGACACGCTTGATCAGGCTATTGGCAAGTTTCTCGACAACGATAAATCACCAGCTCGCAAGGTTGGTCAAATTGACAACCGTGGAAGCCATTTTTACCTTGCACTCTACTGGGCTCAGGCGTTGGCTGCCCAGAACAAAGATCAGGAGTTGCAGGCACGTTTTGCCAGGGTTGCCCAGGCGCTTGGAGAGAACGAGGATGCGATCAATGCAGAGCTGATTGCTGCACAGGGTAAACCGGTTGATATGGGTGGTTATTATCATGTGGATGATGCGTTGACCGAAAAAGCAATGCGTCCAAGCACAACCCTGAATACTATTATTGACGCATTCTGACGAACGCTCTTTGTATAGAAAGAGAGAAACTCAAAAGCCCGGCATGGTTCCGGGCTTTTGCTGTTTTTGGTGTGTTGTTACTCTTTACCAGCCTTATCCAATCGTGTAGGTTCCCAACGCCTCCATGATCTCGCCTGCCCAGAACCCCTTGAAGATGTGCGTCTTTGCGTCGTGCATGAACGCTCCTGCCATTTCACCTGTTGTGGCTTGATGGCTTATCAGCATGGTGTAAAGTCGAGGAATGACGCGACCAACCATCTGCGGATTTGCGCCACACCGTTTGCATAGCACGGTGCCCTTGAGCGCAAGGGCAATTATATGGGGATCTTTGTCGCCATTCGTGGCTGATGGTGCTGCTGGCGGCTGTTTTTCCGTGAAGGAGGTTGGCACGTAGGCATCTTTCGGGTGCGCGGTGAGCCATGCGTCGAGCCAGCCGAGAAACGTGGTGCACACTTTTGTTGCATTAGCCACTGCGGCGTTGCTGGTTTTTGAGTACACGCAGTGATACCAGAAATCAGCAGTGGCGGCAAACGGCCGATACTGAAATCCTCCCCAGAAGGTGTTCGGATCAGGCCCTTCCCACGTAAAGCTGTTTTTCACCGCCTTGCCTATAAACGAATCGTCATAGTGATAGACTGGTGCAAACGGTCCGGTAATACCCGTGCTTTTTGCATAAGCCGCTTGCGCGTCAATCAGAAATTGCAGGGTATTTGCCGCTGCGGTGTAATCTTGCAGATAATGCCACGGTAGCGGATCCTGATAGCCAGCATAGTATGGGCCGCGAAAGCCCGGCACAGGCAGCACCGAGAGATTTTCCCCTTTGTTGCTGTATTCAAAGGGCATGGCACCTTTGTAGGGAATGTTTTTTCTGGGATCAGTAAGCAGCTTGAACTCTCTGAACATGGCATTTCGGGCGTTGAGCCACTTTGCTCTCATCTCACCAGCTTCAAGCAGAGCAAAGAGATCAAAGGTGGTAATAAACCAGTGGAGCGAATCGCCAGCCGTTGCAAACTCATTGGGTCGCAACTTCCGCCACGAAGGCCAGCACTCATAGGCCTCGCCATAGGCGATCTGCTCCGATGTATGCCCCTCCTCCTTCGAGTTGAACGCAGTGCCAGCGTTGACAATCCAGTGTGAGCGCCATGGCGCTGTTGAGGGGATAACGCCAAAAAAGAAATATTTGAGGAGCGCATCTGCAAAGCTCCGGGCCGTTGTCAGATAGCGACTCTCTTTTGTTGCCTGGTATGCCCGGAGGTAGCCGCGCACCATCATGACCTGACTTTCTGAGGTGGAGGCTCGCTCCTGATAATATCCGCCACGTCCCTGCTCCTCATCCATGTTATTGCGGACAAGAGCTTCAGGTGTTATCAGATAGGTGCCACTGAACTTGCCACTCTTCGCTTTCCAGTGCTGGATGAAGGTGTCGAGACTTGCGATAGCTGCTGCTGTGGGCACGGTTCTCTCCGATTGGTTTAGGTAAATATGCTTATGATCTCGATCGTAACACCCTGAATCAATTATACCCAATTATGATAACGTTGTGTGCATTAACAAGTTCAATTCCGACTTTTTCGGAAAGAGAAATAAGATTGTTCATTGTGAACAGCAATGTATTAACTTTCCCGCAGTCAGTTTCAAATAACAGAACAGATTCATAAAGAGGTATGGTACAGAAAACCCTGAACGTCATGTTCATCGGCGATGTTGTTGGCACTCCGGGTCTCCAGATGGTGGGCAGGATGCTGAAAAGTTTTATTAGCAAATATCATGTTGATTTTGTTGTCTGTAACGGCGAGAATGCCCATCATGGAAAGGGTTTGAGCCTTGAAGCCTTGAACCAGCTCCTTGAGGCAGGTGTCAATGTGGTGACGGGGGGAAATCATACCTGGAGCAATTTCAACTTTTTTGATACACTGAAAACGCATCCGCAGGTGCTGCGCCCACTGAACTATCCCAAAGCCACCTACGGCAAAGGGTACGGGATCTACAAGCTGCCGAACGGGATGGGTGAGATTGCTGTCGTCAATCTGCAGGGCAGGACCTTCATGTACTCCATCGACTGTCCTTTTCGGACGGCAGACTGGGTGATCAAGCAGATCAGGGAACAGTCAAAAGAGAGTGTTAAGTGTATTTTTGTTGATATTCATGCTGAAGCAACAGCCGAGAAGATTGCGCTTGGCTGGTACCTTGACGGCAAGGTTTCTGCGGTGGTTGGCACCCACACCCATGTGCCGACAGCCGATGAGCGTATTCTGCCGAAAGGCACCGGGTATTGCACGGATGCTGGTATGACCGGACCGCACCAGTCAGTTATTGGTATGCAGATCAAGTCGGCAACCGACAGGATGCTTTACCAGACACCGCATAAATATGAATGCGCGGAGGATGATGTTCATTTTTCGGGGGTGCTGCTTTCTCTGGATCTCTTGAGCGGGAAAACCGTTGGCATCCAACGGCTTTTTTACCCGGAATTTGAGCGAGGGGTGGTGCAGGGATAATGGAGGTTCGTTATATGCTTGGCCGTTGCAGCAGGGGCTTGCCATGGGGTGACCCATTGTAAGGGCTTGCCATGGCAAGCCCCTGCATGGCCTAAAAAACCGTATTTTACCGCAATCCCTGCTCGAACTCTTCGGCAACGATAACGTCATCGACGCTGCCGATGTAGAGCGGGGTGCGCTGATGCAGCTCGGTTGGCTGGATATCGAGGATACGATCCCTTCCGTTGGTCGCACGTCCACCAGCCTGTTCGCAAATAAAGGCCAGCGGGTTTGCTTCATACATGAGGCGAAGCTTTCCGTTGGTATGTTTTGTGGTTGGTGGGTAGATGAAGATACCGCCGGTCAAAAGGTTGCGGTGGAAGTCGGCAACCAGTGAACCGATGTAACGGGTGCTGTAGGGGCGATTGGTTGCTGTGTCCTCCTCCTTGATGTAGTCGAGATATCTCTTTGTTCCATCGTTGAACTGTGCATAAGAGCCTTCATTGATTGAGTAATATTTGCCGCTTTTCGGGGTGACAATATTCTCGTGGGAAAGAAGGAACTCTCCTATGGTTGGATCGTAGGTGAAGCCGTGCACACCGTGTCCGGTGGTGTAGACCATCACTACTGATGAGCCGTAGATTACATAGCCTGCCGCCACCTGTTCGTAGCCATGCTGCAGGCAGTCGCTGATACTCGCCTTGCCGGGGTCGTCGCCCTTCAGTTTGAAGATTGAAAAAATGGTGCCAACGCTGACGTTAACATCAATGTTGGAGGATCCATCCAGTGGGTCGAAGAGGAGCGCATAGCTTCCGGATTCATTTTTTGGCGGAATAATGACACCTTCGTTTTCTTCAGAGCCCATGATGGCAAACCGTCCATGCTGCCCAATGGCGGAGATGATTTTTTCATTGGCAAACAGATCAAGTTTTTTGACCTCTTCACCCTGAACATTGGTGCTGCCTGCAAAGCCAAGAATATCGACCAGTCCTGCCCGCACCACCTCTCTCCTTACCAGTTTTGCTGCAAAAGCAACATCGGTGAGAAGGTCGGTAAGTTCGCCATGCGCTTCCGGAAAAAATTTCTGTTGTTCAAGGATGTGGCGTTCAATGGTAATCAAATTGCTCATGCTCTGGGTCCCCGATGGTTAGTGTGTTGGTTGACGTTGGGTACTGCTGAATCAAGCCTGAATGTTGAACCACAATGTAAGAAATATTCAGCCGTTCTTCCATAGCTATTAGGGGGGTGATCATCCTTGTCCAGCGGATTTTTGTCGAGGAAATGGCCAAGTGTTCCCTACATTGTCAAACAGTTTTTCATTATCTCTCTATCTTTCATGAAACGATATCGCTGGAATCTTCTTTCGCCCGATGCCGAGGCTGTTCTGGCTCTTTCGGGGGCGATCAATGTCACCCTGCCAATTGCAAGAACGTTATGCAATCGGGGCATCTCTTCTTTTGATACGGCCAGGGATTTTTTTCGTTCATCCATCAGCGACCTCCACTCACCCTCTCTTTTTCAGGATATGGGTCGAGCCGTTGAACGGGTATTACGTGCCGTCCACGAGCATGAGAAGATTATGCTGTATGGTGATTATGATGTTGATGGCACCACTGGCACTGCGATGCTTTATCTTTTTTTGAAAGCACTGGGGGCAGATCTCTCCTGGCACATTAATGATCGTTTTCTCGAAGGATATGGCTTGTCGGCGGAAGGCATTGATTCGGTGTTTCAGCAGAAGACAGCAGTGCTGATTACGGTTGATTGTGGTATCAGGGACAATGCAGCCATAGGCCGCTGTAATGAGATGGGGGTTGATGTGATTATTTGTGACCATCACGAAGCAGATCAGCTTCCTCCAGCTTTTGCAATTTTGAATCCCAAGGTGCCGGGCTCCACCTATCCTTTCAGGGAGTTATGTGGATGCGGTGTCGCTTTCAAATTGATGCAGGCCATAGCCGGGCAAGGAGAGCTTGAACCGGAGAGCTGGCAGCAATATCTTGATTTTGTCGCTCTTGCAACAGCCGCCGATATGGTCTCTCTGTATGGCGAAAATCGTACGCTGCTTCGAGAAGGGATTCAGAGAATTCGACAGAGGCCAAGAGCCAATATGAAAGCAATGCTGTCGCTGATGAAGGTCCCCCCTGCAGAATTTGGCATGTTTCATATTGCGTTTGGTATTGCTCCTCGTATTAATGCGGCAGGCAGAATGCACTCCGCTCACCTTGCTGTTCGGTGGCTTCTTTCAGATTTATCAACAGATGCCTCTTCTCATGCTGAAGAGCTGGAGCGGATCAACATCCGGCGTCGGGAAGTTGATGCTGATATGATGGTTCAAGCTGAAAAAATGCTTGAGAACCATTTTGCCTCATGCTGCTCTTCGATTGTGCTGTACGATGAGTCATGGCATATTGGCGTGCTTGGTATTGTGGCCTCAAAAATGATTGAAAAACATTATTTACCAACGGTTATTCTTGGCGGGATGAACGGTCAGATCAGAGGTTCGGTGCGAAGTGTTGAAGGGGTTGATATTCATGCTGTCTTGCAGGAGTGCAGCGCCTATCTTGAGCAGTTTGGTGGCCATCATCAGGCTGCAGGTCTAACGCTCAAGCCTGAAAACCTGGCCGGATTCCGTAAAAAGTTTAACGAGGTGTGTGACTCTCTTCTTTCTATCAGTCAACGCCAGAAGCTGCTTGTTATCGATTCAACGCTTTCCCTGGAGCAGATTACCGATAAATTTATCAATGTCCTTGAGCAGTGTGCCCCTTTTGGTCATGGCAACCGCGAGCCACTTTTTGTCTCTGAAGCTCTTGCTCTTTTTGGTCAGCCCAAACTCCTTAAGGAGAGGCATGTGAAGTTTTCAGTCAGGGATAACAATGGACGAACTTTTGATGTCATCGGTTTTGATCGACCTGATGTTTATGCAGAACTTGTCGCAGCAACAAATCCGGTATTTTCCATGGTCTATTCTGTCGAGAAAAGAATGTGGAACAACAGGGTGCAGTGGCAGATGAAGCTGAAAGATATGGAGATCACCAAACAGGTTTAAGGGGCAGGGGTACTCTGTTCATGGCGGATTCGTGTCAGCACCCCGGCGAGTGAAGAGATGGCGTTCATGCCAAAAAAGATGAGCGATAGCGCAACTCCAGGGTTGGTATCGAGCTGTACAAAGTTAAGGAGATAGTAGAAGGTTATCTCCCTGGCTCCGGCTCCGCCGATGGTTATGGGCAGAATGGTGGCTATGGTTGAGATCAGGAAAATGGCGAGATAGTCGATGTGGTTGGCCTGCAGTGCAATTGCCTGGAGGATAAAGAAGGCGGAGAGGGTCTGCGTCACCTGTACCATCATTGATTCTGCAGCAGTAACGGTAAAGATCCCGATGAACTGCTTGTAGAAAAGCCTGTTGGTCAGCAGCAGAAGAGGGTAAATTGCCGCAAGTGCAGCCCAGGCATAAGGCACCAGTTGGGGGAATTCGAGGGCAAACGCGCTTGGCAGCAGCAGCACAATTGAGAGAAAGAGTAGTGCAAACATGCCGCCAATTCTGTCCCACAAGACCGCATGAAAGATATTGATCATCTTCAGCCCGTGATTTTTCTGAAGGAGGTAGATTTTATATCCGTCACCTCCAACTCCGCCAGGCAGAAAAAGATTATAGAACATGCCCAGGTAGTAGAGTTTCAGATTGTAGATGGTAGAAAGCTCTATACCAATCGCCTTGAGAAAGCGGTTCAGGCGGAGTGCATTGAAGAGCTTTGAGAGATTGAAGAATACGAGAGCCAGCAGAAGATACCATGGGTTTGCACTTTTGATCGTGGTAAAAAGTTGATGGATATCGATTTTTTGCAGCACAAGAGAGAGTGCCAGGGCAGTTCCGAGAATCTGCAGAAGTGTTTTAAGCAGCTTTTTCAGGTTAGGGTGATAGGCCATGGTCAAGGGATAGCTGTTAACAAGAGGCGAAAGGTAGCTATAAATCAGACTTTTTCAGAGTTTTCTGCTCTGGAGATTCTTTAAGTTTTGACTTGAAATAAAAGTGATAGAGCAGAGCGGTTGATGCGATACCAAGAAAAGAACCTGCAAGAACATCGCTGATATAGTGCTGTACAAGGAAAATACGGCTGAATGCCACCATGAAGCCAGCGAGAAATGCAAAAACTCTCCATTGCGGAAAAAGCAGGGCCAACAGCATGGCGACGCTTAAGGCTGTCGCCGAATGGCCAGAGGGAAAGGATGTCCATACTTTTTCAAGTTGGAAAAAGGTAAATCCAAAGTGGTGTTCACTGAAATAGAGAATTGGCCGGGCTCTCCCGGCGATATACTTGATCAGATCAGCCGTTAAGCCTGATGCTGCGACTGTTGAAAAGAGAAAGAGGCCCGTATCCGCCCAATATTTTTTTTTGTTTCGGCAAATCAGGAACAGCAGCGCGCCTCCAATCAGGTAGCCGAGGGAGTCTCCAAACAGTGTGATGATGCTGAAGAAATCATACACCCCACTCTGCCTGAACTGCTGAAACCACACTGCTGCCGCAATATCAGCAAAGGCATAACTGAGGATGCAGAGGAGGAGCATTGCTACGGATGCGATACTCCAGGAAAGGGCGCTCTTCATGATAGTTGCTGCAGGTGTATTAATTATTGGCCGATCAGTTTGTTAATTGATGAAGAAAATACATTAAATTCTGGTGTTGCCTGAATCTGTGGCAGGGAACATAGTAATGGAACGAACAAGTGCAATGCTGTTGCAGGCTGGTAATAGCCAATGAAACGTGACTGGTGAGTTCTGAGAGCTACTTTCGGGTGGTAATGCAAGCGAATTAAATCTCTATGGGATATATTCCCCTGTGCCCAGCTTGGGCGCACAGACAAAATTACTATGAACGAATACTCTCAAAGCTCTGCTTCGAGGTTGTTTATGACTACTAAACTTATGGCTGACACAAGAGCAGGAGTGGGCGCACCTTCGCATGAAGTCGGTCACGATCATCACCATCACCATCATTCCACCGGAAATATCAAGGTTGCTTTTTTTCTCAATCTTGGCTTTACTGCCGTCGAGATTGTCGGTGGTTTTTTAACCAACAGTACGGCTATTCTTGCCGATGCGGTACATGACCTTGGTGACTCTTTTGCGCTTGCCCAGGCATGGTATTTTGAGAGCAAATCAGGTGACAAAAGCAGTGCGCGTTACTCCTATGGCTATAAACGCTTTTCCCTGCTCGGTGCACTGATCAGCACGGTGGTGCTGTTGACCAGCTCTCTTTTTATCCTTGTGAACGCCATTCCCCGCATTCTTGAACCTCGCCATCCCGATGCTGGCGGAATGATTCTGATGGCAGTTGTTGGTGTCATTGTCAACGGCGTTGCTATGGCCAGACTCTCCAGAGAGAGCGGGATGAATGCCAAAGTGGTGGCACTGCACCTGCTGGAGGATGTGCTTGGCTGGGTCGCAGTGCTTGTGGTGGCTATAGTGCTCTATTTCTGGGATATTCCGGTGCTTGATCCTCTTCTGGCTGTCATGATTACTCTGTACATTCTTTCCGGTGTCGTCAAAAATCTGAAAGCCATGCTGCCAGTTTTTTTGCAGGCGGTGCCCTCAGAGCTAGACCTTGGGGCCATCAGCAGAGACATTGAGAGCCTGGAGCATATTCACGCCGTCCATCATGCCCACATCTGGTCACTTGACGGGGTGCATAGCGTTTTTACTGCCCACCTTGAAGTTGATACACTGCTTGATGCTGAAGCTTATATGCAACTGAAAGAGCGGATCAGAGTCCTGGTTGAGCGATATGGTATTTACCACTCAACGGTGGAGATTGAGTATCCCGGCGAAGCGTGCAGAAATGTTCAGGGTTTGATATAGGCATTCAGGCCAATCGTCACAGGTTTGCCGTTGATTTCGACGTTGGTGACAGTATTGCCGTGGGTGCTTGCCACAACAAGTGTTTTGCCTGATGACGAAGGGGTGGGCTTTTCGATGTCAATTTCGATACAGAGCTTGTTATTCTTGATTTCGACGGTCATGGCCATGGTGAGGATTCCTTGTGTTGTGGTGAGTTAAAGAGGTTAATATACAAAAATATTTCATGGTTTTGCCCGCCGATTTGTTCGACATAAAAGTGATGTTTCATGAATTGCCCTCTTGTTCCTGCGCCGAAACTTTTTGTTTCCGGGGAATGGGAGTGTAACGCTCTTTTGTTATTTTTTGTGCATTGTTTTTCACTTTGATCAATACTGTCGAACGGTAATGCCTTATGTAGGCAACATTGTCAGTGTCGTGAATCTCTTGTATCTCATTGTCAAATGAAAATTCTTGAATATACAGGTCTTGATACCTCAAGCGTCAAAGCAGGTTATCGCAAAGTGACTGAGGCACTTGCCCGTGACGATTTTCGTTCAGCGCAGGTCAAGAAGCTGGTTAACCTCACCCATGGCAAGTTTTACAGGGCGAAACTGGATGCAGCCAACAGGTTGCTTTTTACCCTCGTGCGCCATGGCGATGAGGTCTGTGCCCTGATGCTTGAGGTTATAACCAGCCACAATTATGATAAATCCCGTTTTTTGCGAGGAGCTGAGATTGATGATCTGAAAATTCCTGATGTCGATGCCGCTGAGGCTATCAAGGAGGCAGAGCCTTTACGCTACCTCCATCCCGAGCACACAGCCATTCATCTTCTCGACAAACCCATCTCCTTTGATGATGCCCAGGAGTCTGTGTATCGCCAAAAGCATCCTTTGATTATTGTTGGCAGTGCCGGTAGCGGTAAAACCGCATTGATGCTTGAAAAGCTGAAAGATGCCGAAGGCGAGGTGCTTTATGTGACACACTCGGTTTATCTTGCCCAGAACGCCCGGAATATCTACTATGCCAATGGTTTTGAGCACTCTGGACAGGAGGCGCAGTTTCTTTCGTACCGTGAGTTTGTAGAGTCTATTCGAGTTCCTTCCGGCAGGGAGGCTACGTGGCGCGATTTTTTAGCCTGGTTTTTCAGAATGCAGAACTCTTTCAAAGGTATTGATGCTCACCAGGCATTTGAGGAGATTCGTGGTGTCATTACTGCTGGAGAGGGGGGGAGTCTCAGTCGTGAAGAGTATCGTCTCCTCGGTGTCCGGCAATCTATTTTTCCTGAAAACCAGCGAGACCAGTTGTATGATCTTTTTGTCAAATATCTGCAGTGGCTTGCTGATGAGGAGCTGTTCGACCTGAATCTCGTAGCCCATGCATGGATTGCAACCCCCCGATATGATTTTGTTGTGATTGATGAGGTGCAGGATTTGACGATAGCGCAGCTCTCGCTGGTGCTGAAGATGCTTAAAAAACGGGGCCATTTTATTCTCTGTGGCGATTCCAACCAGATTGTACATCCCAACTTTTTCGCCTGGAGTCAGGTCAAAACGCTCTTCTGGAATGATCCGAAACTGGCTGGTCAGCAGCAGTTGAGTGTGCTCACTGCCAATTTTCGTAATGGAACCGAAGCGACCAGGATTTCCAATCAACTGCTTAAAATCAAGCATCAGCGTTTTGGTTCTATTGATCGGGAGAGCAACTTTCTTGTTCAGGCTGTGGGGGGAGAACCGGGGCAGGTGGTACTGATGGCCGACAAGGATGAGGCCAAGCGTGAGCTCGATAAAAAAACGAAACAATCAACCCGTTTTGCGGTGCTGGTGATGCGTGACGAGGATAAACTGGAGGCGCGAAAACATTTCGCAACCCCTCTTCTCTTCTCTATTCATGAAGCCAAGGGGCTGGAATATGACAATATCGTGCTCTTCAAGTTTGTTTCAGGCAATCGGGCGGAGTTTAATGAAATTGTGGACGGGGTCTCCCGAGAGGAGCTCTCTGTTGATACTCTTGAGTATCGAAGGGCAAAAGACAAAGGTGACAAATCGCTTGAAGTCTATAAATTTTTTGTTAATGCGATTTATGTCGCCTTGACGAGGGCCATCAAAAATATCTATATCATTGAATCTGATATTGGTCATCGGTTATTTACCCTGCTTGATTTAGCGAGTGCTGGCAAGGTGAGTGTTGATGCCTCAGAATCATCACTTGAAGAGTGGCAGAAGGAGGCCAGAAAGCTTGAGCTTCAGGGCAAACAGGAGCAGGCCGAGGCGATTCGCCGCACTATTCTGAAGGAGGTTCCGCCGCCATGGCCGATATTTGACGAATCTCGTCTGCGAGAGCTTCTTGTAAAGGTTTTCCACGACAAGGTGCCCGGGAACAAGGCCAAGCAGCAACTTTATGAGTATGCTACCTGCCATGACGAGCCAGTGTTAGCGGAAAGGCTTTCAAAGGATGCTCAATTTGATGCCCGTGGCACTTTTGCAGATCATCTGGATACTGTCGGTCGAAAAAGTTATGTCCCCTATTTCAGCTTGCAGACAAAAAATATTCTGAAGCAATGTGAGCACTATGGTATTGATCATCGGTTGCCGATGAATCAGACTCCCCTTATGGCTGCTGCTGCTGCCGGGAATGTGCCGTTGACGGAGGCGTTGCTCGAACGGGGAGCTGACCGCAGGAAAACCGATCAGTATGGTTACAATGCCCTGCACTGGGCAATGCGCAAAGCTTTTCGCCATCCTGAATATGCCCGCAGAAACTTTGGTACCCTCTATGAGTTGCTTGCTCCTGCCTGTGTTGATGTCAGCACCGGGGAGCGGATGGTGCGCCTTGATTGCCACCTCTCTGAATACCTCCTTTTCCAGACGCTTTGGGTGCTCTTCAAATCACGTTTTTTCAGGGAGTCCCGTCCTCACTATGGAGCTGTTGACACTCGGGCCATTCTGTATGTCTGGGCCAATTTGCCCGCCAATGTTGTCACGCCGGAGCGCAACAGGCGTCAGTATATCTCTTCAGTTCTTGCAAGAAATGAGGTGTCGCGCGATTATGCCTATAACCGGGCATTATTTCAGCGACTTACCCAAGGGTGGTATCAGTTCAATCCGGCGCTTCTGGTGCGCTCTTCCGATCCCGACAACAATTCGGGGTGGATTTCCGTTTTTCGGGCTTTGAATCTTCCACTGATTCACGAGTTTGCTTATGAGGCTTCGTTACCCCGGCTTGGGCAATGCTTTTTGACAGCGGGAATGAGGTCGCCAGCCCCCTCTGTCAGTGGTGAACAGGCAGTTATCCGCCTGGAAGAGCTTGAGAAGATGCGTGAACGATCACGAGAGTTGTATCGTTTACAGCGAGAACAGGAAGAGCAGAGAAAAAGTGATGCTATTGAGGCTTATCGTAAGGCTCTGGAACAAAAAAAGCAGCTTGTCATAGAAAAGCAGGCAAGGAGAGCCGTGAAGCAAAGTACAAAGCTTGAAAAACAGGAGCAACTGATCAGCCAGCAGTACAATATAGAGTTTTAGCCCCTTTTTTTGTGGAGGATTGGAGATGGCGCAATGTCGTTACAACAAACAACAGAAGTTCAAAACAGACCTTTTTTATGAAGCATATTGAACTGCACGACATGGATGTCATGATCAGTGTTGCTTTGCTCGACGATCTGTGCGTCGAGTATAAACAGCTCTTGGGGGGTGATTATGATGCATACAGAAATCATTGTATGCGTGTTTTTAACTTTTGCCGAGCTTTTGCCGGGGAAAGTCCTGATGCCGGGGATAAAATTGCCATTGCTACTTTCTTCCATGATTTCGGAATATGGAGCGACAGTACTTTTGATTATATTGCACCGTCACAATTGTATGCCCGTCGCTATCTCGAAAAAACGGGTCAAGTAGTCTGGATTGATGAAATAGAGGCGATGATCGGTGAGCATCACAAGCTGACACGGTATCGGGCAAATCCCTTGTGGCTGGTGGAGTCATTCAGGAAAGCTGACTGGATTGATATTTCTGGAGGTTTGCTGCGTTTTCGTTTGCCGGATGATTTTGTCACCGATGTTCTTGATGCGTTTCCAAATGAGGGATATCACAGGAAGCTTGCGGTGCTCTCCGTTGAGCGTTTGAAAACGCATCCATGCAGTCCATTGCCTATGATGAAGTTGTAATTTCAGAAGAGCTTGCCCCCCGATAACATTCAGGGCTTTGCCTGCGAGCCAGCGGGTTTGGTGTGGCGATACGGGAGGCTTGTGTCATAAAACAAGCGGTTCCAAATTGTTGACAACTGTAGCCCGGTATGGTTTCGTGTTGCAGGAAACTGCTCATTGAAAAAAATGTTTTTCAGAACCGGGTGTGGTGCCACTTTCTTATTGTGAAAGGTATTTTGCGGTGATTATTATCATCTCTCTCTCTTTTTCTCTTCATAAACTCAAACCATCATGAACAAATGAAAACATTAACCCCGTCGTTACGAACTCTCGTCATTCCTGGTATGCTTTTTCTCAGCTCCTGTTGCTGCACTAAGGATGTTGTTGTTGCGCCAAAGCCAAAGCCAGCGCCTGTTCCTGCTCCTGTGGTAGTTTTAGCACCGAAACCTGTTTCTGTTCCAGCCGTAGTGCCACCGCCTGCACCAAAGCCGGTTCCAGTACCAGTCCCGGTTCCCGTTCCCGTACCTCCGCCGCCACCTCCACCGGCTCCAGCTCCGGTTGTTGTGCCTGCTCTTGTTGACATATATTTTGATTTTGACAAATCACAGATTCGACAGGATGCTGTTCAACCATTGAAGGATCTTGCCGACTGGATGAAGGCAAATCCAGCAAAGAGTGTTTCAGTTGAAGCTCATGCTGATGCAAAAGGAACAAGCAAGTACAATCTTGCGCTTGGGCAACGTCGTGCCAATGCGGCCAAGGATTACCTTGTGAATCTCGGGGTTGAGCCTGCTCGTCTTAAATCTGTCAGTTATGGGAAAGAAAAACCATTTGTGGCAGGCAGCAGTGATGACGTTTTGGCTCAAAACAGAAGAATCCATTTTGCTGTGGAGTAACACAGGTTCAAAAGATGGCTCTCTCTCAGCTCTCGCCACTTGATGCCCGGCGTTCTCAAGTGGTGACTCTGATTGAGTAACTTTACGATGTATGTGCTCGACAATTTTTGGTTTGCTTCTCTTCTCTCTTTTATTTTTCACTGCAAGAATTTATAATTCCTTTGGCTATATTTCTTCCCATGCAGAACTTTTAAACATGATTGAAGGTAGCCTGCTTGTTCAGTTACAAGCCTCTTACGGATTTTTATAAACCTTCAGGTGGCTCAAAGAAAAACCTTTACTGTTTCAATTTCAAAACGGAGGTAGTAATGCAAAGTAACCAGACCTTTGCTGATCTTTTCAGGGCCAGAGGGGTAAGCCGTCGTGATTTTCTCAAGTTTTGCTCTCTCACTTCGGTTTATCTTGGTCTCTCGTCTTCAATGGCTCCCGCCCTTCTTGAGGCGATGGAGAAGAAACCCCGTACTCCTGTTTTATGGATTCACGGCCTTGAGTGTACCTGTTGCTCTGAATCTTTTATTCGATCGTCACATCCCACCATTGAGAATCTTCTTTTCAACATGATCTCTCTCGACTATGATGATGTGCTCAGTGCTGCTGCAGGCCATCAGTTGGAGGCTGTACGCAAAAAGATCATGAAGGAGTACAAGGGTAAATATATTCTTGCCGTTGAAGGCAATGTTTCAACGAAAGATGATGGCGTTTATTGCATGGTTGGTGGCGATTCATTTCTCAATATTCTGAAAGAGACTGCTGCAGATGCGGCAGCGATTATTGCATGGGGCACCTGCGCCTCATTCGGCTGTGTGCAGAATGCAGCTCCGAACCCATCAGGAGCAGCTCCAGTTTCCGATATAATCAAGGACAAGCCCATTGTCAAAGTGCCGGGGTGCCCACCAATCTCGGAGGTGATGACCGGGGTTATTGCGCATTTCCATACCTTTGGCACTCTTCCTGAGCTTGATCGACTTGGCCGTCCCAAAGCCTTTTACAACACCCGTATTCACGACAAGTGCTATCGTCGCGCCTTCTTTGATGCAGGGATGTTTGTCACAAGTTTTGATGATGAAGCAACCCGGAAAGGGTGGTGTCTCTACAAAATGGGATGCAAGGGGCCAACCACCTACAACTCCTGCTCCAAAATTCAGTGGAATGGAGGAACCAGTTTCCCGATAGGTTCCGGTCACCCCTGCATTGGCTGTTCTGAGCCAAATTTCTGGGACAAGGGGCCTTTTTATGAAAGACTCGCGTCGGTTCCATTCCTCGGCAGCGATAGTAATGCAGACAAGATCGGCATGGTTGCTGTTGGCGCAGCGGCGGCTGGCGCAGCGGCCCATGCTGCTGTTACCGCAGTCAAGAAGGTGAAATCAGACAAGCTTGGCAATGATAAAGCATAATCAGGGAGTATAACTTATGGCAAAAAAAATAGTGGTTGATCCGATTCCCCGTATTGAGGGGCATCTGAGAATAGAGGCGACATTGAACGAAAGCAATGTTATTGAGGAGGCCTATTCTTCTGGCACGATGTGGCGAGGTATTGAGGTTATTCTCAAGGGGCGTGATCCAAGAGATGCCTGGGCCTTTACGGAACGCATCTGTGGTGTCTGTACAACGGTTCATGCTCTTGCGTCGGTGCGGTGTGTTGAGGATGCTCTTGGAATTACCATCCCGACCAATGCACGTATTATCAGAAATTTGATGAATGCCACCCAGGTTACCCAGGATCACCTGGTCCATTTTTACCATCTTCATGCGCTTGATTGGGTGGATGTTGTCAGCGCTCTCAAGGCAGATCCAAAACAGTCATCCGCTATTGCCCAGACCATCTCTCCATGGCCGAAGTCGTCGGTTGGCTACTTCAAGGATCTTCAGCAGCGTCTGGTCGGATTTGTAGAGAGTGGTCAGCTTGGTATTTTCTCAAATGGTTACTGGGGTCATCCGGCCTACAAGCTTCCACCTGAAGTGAATCTGATTGCGGTGGCTCACTATCTGGAGGCGCTTGATTTCCAGAAGGAGATCATCAAAATTCACACGATTTTCGGTGGCAAAAATCCTCATCCAAATTATCTGGTGGGTGGTATGGCTTGTGCCATTGATCCCAACAGCGATACGGCGATCAATATTGAGCGTCTGATGATGATCAAGAAAATCATTGACGATACCAACACCTTTATTGATCAGGTGTACATTCCTGATCTTATTGCAATTGCAGGATATTACAAGGGATGGCTGTATGGTGGTGGTCTTGGCAACTATCTCAGCTATGGTGATTTCCCTGAAACAACCCTTGCTGATTTCAAGACACTGCTCTGGCCGAGAGGGGCAATTCTCAATAAGGATCTTGCCAATGTTATTGATGTTGATCCAAGGGATGCCGCTCAGGTTACCGAGGAGGTGAGCCACAGTTGGTACACCTATTCTGGAGGTGACGGCAAGGGGCTTCATCCATGGAAGGGCGAGACAACGCCGAATTATACGGGTCCGAAGCCCCCATTTGAGCATCTTGATACCAGCAAAAAGTACAGTTGGTTGAAGACACCCCGCTGGAAGAACCACCCGATGGAGGTTGGTCCGCTTGCCAGGGTATTGGTGGCTTATGCCAAGGGAGATCCGATGATCAAGGAGACTGTTGGTCTGGTGCTCTCGAAGCTTGAAGTTGGGCCGGAGGCGCTCTTCTCGACACTTGGCCGTACTGCCGCTCGTGGCATTGAGTGCAAGCAGACTGCCGGGTTCATGAGTCATTATTACGATCAACTGATTGCTAACATTAAAACGGGTGATTACCGTACCTTCAACAGTGAACGCTGGGAGCCCTCAACCTGGCCTGAAGAGTGCAAGGGATTTGGCTATACAGAGGCACCGCGAGGTTCTCTTGGTCACTGGATCCAGATAAAGGAGAAGAAAATCAAGGAGTATCAGATTGTCGTGCCCTCGACATGGAATGCCTCTCCACGTGATGCCAATGGCAATCCCGGAGCTTACGAGTCTGCGTTGAAGGGGACACCGATGATCAATCCTGAACAGCCTCTTGAGATTCTCAGAACGGTGCACTCATTCGATCCCTGTCTTGCCTGCGCCTCTCATCTTTTTGATATGAATGGCAAGGAGATTACCTCGGTAACAATCGTCTAAACGGAGCTTTGTCATGGGTAGAATAATTGAAGAGATCTATGTCTGGAGGCTGCCGGTCAGGTTTTATCATTGGATCAATGCCCTGTGTATGGTGGCACTCTTTGCGACTGGTATCTATATTGCCGCTCCGGTACTGAACCCAGCTCTTGGTGAGGCAGTATGGCACAAGAGTATGGCATGGTGGCGCTATCTCCATTTTGCTTTTGCCTTCATTTTTATTGCCAACTTTTTGTTTCGCCTCTATTGGGCGCTTTTTGGCGGCGATAAATATGCACGGTTTGGCGGATTCAGGCCATGGTCTCCGAAGTGGTGGGGAAAACCTTTCCGCGAGCAGGTTGAGTCCTACCTCTTTTTGCGATCGGACGAGCCCAACTATGTTGGCCATAACCCTGTTGCAGCACTTGCGCATTTTATTTTCATTTTCTGTGGCTCAACCTTCATGATTTTTTCCGGTCTTGCAATGTACGGTGAAAATAATCCGGCTGGCTTTAGCGGAGTCTGGTTTGGCTGGCTTATACCGCTCTTTGGTGGCAGTTACAGCCTGCATTTCGCGCATCACCTTTTTGCCTGGATTTTTCCGGTCTACGTTATCATGCATCTTTATGCGGTGTTTCGTCATGATATTGTTGATCGCACCAGTGTAACCTCTTCTATTATTACCGGCTACAAGCACAAGGTTGAGGAAGAGCCTGTATGAAGTTTAACACTATCAATGTTATCGGACTTGGCAATATCCTTTACGGCGATGAGGGGTTCGGTGTGGCGGCTCTTAACCGTTTCAGGGAGGTATCAAGTTTTCCTGAAACGGTTTGCTGTATAGACGGTGGAACCCAGGGTATTGCTCTGCTCGATTATATTGAATCGTGCGATGCGGTAATTATTTTTGATGCGCTGATTCCTCTCGATTATGATCGGCAGGTTTACGTTTATCGGAACGATGAGCTTCCAACTTTTATTCACCGCAAAATGTCGTCCCACCAGATGGGGCTCAGCGAGATGCTTGGCATAGCGCGGCTGCAGGGTAGAATTCCCCCTCAAATTGTACTCATTGGCGTTCCACCCAAAGAGCTTGAACTCAATATTGGTTTGAGCCCTGAGGTATCTCTGCTGCTTCCTGAAGCGGTTCAGCAGGCTCAAACTCTTGTCGAAGGGTGGTTGGCCGGGTCTTAGTTGCGTTTGCCAGCTCCGGCAATTTCGGGACAGGCAACTGACGCTCCTGAAGGGCTATGATTGGATCAGGCGCAGAAATTCGTTTCTTGTGGATTGTGAGGTGATGAATTGCCCGGACATGGCTGATGTGGTGGTGGTAGAGTTCAGCTTTTCAACCCCGCGCATCACCATGCAGAGATGTTTCGCCTCAATGACAACCGCAACACCTTTCGGGTTCAGCACATTCTGAATGGCATCACGAATTTGCTGGGTGAGGCGCTCCTGCACCTGGAGACGGCGGGCAAAAACATCCACTACCCGGGCAAGCTTTGATAATCCAACAATTTTTCCGTCAGGGATATAGGCTACGTGCGCTTTTCCGAAAAAGGGCAGTATGTGGTGCTCGCACATCGAAAAGAGATCAATATCTTTCACTAGCACCATCTCGTCATAGGCTTCGGTAAAGACGGCATTTTTAAGCAGTGCTTCAGGATCCTGATGGTAGCCCTTTGTCAGAAAACGAAGCGACTTTGCCACCCGTTCAGGTGTTTTGAGGAGCCCTTCACGTTCCGGGTCTTCTCCGATTTCAGTCAGCATTGCATACACAGCATCAGACAATGTCCTGGTCATCTGCGGAGGAGTGTCAAGTTTTCCGGAGCAGCACGCATCATCATTACTGTGACTGCCTCTAAAGGATGGAAGATGTTGGTTACTCTCCGAGGTAGCGGACGGAATTTTTTCCTGTTTCATAGATGTTTACTTCGTGGAGCACCAGCTCCTGGTTATTAGTAGTGTTCATTCGTCGTTCGAGGATATCCCATATGAGCACGGCAAGTACTTCAGTTGTTGGTACGCACTCTTGCAGTTCGACAACGTCATGGTTCAGATGCTTGTGGTCAAATCGTCCAGTTATCTCCTTTTCCAGAATAGATTTCAGCTCTTTCAGGTCGAAAAGGAAGCCGCTGTTTTGATCAACAATACCACTGAGGGTAATTTCGAGCAGATAGTTGTGGCCATGCCCGTTTTTATTACAGCACTTTCCATAAACATCAAGATTCTTTTGCTCGGACCAGAGGGGATTGAAGAGTCGGTGGGCGGCATTGAACTCAATGGTTCGTGAGACGTAAACTTTTCTTGGTTTTTGCAAAAGTTTATTCATAAAAAGAGGTAAAAAGTAGTTTCCGGTATGCCATCTGACGTAGACAGAGAGAGAGAAAGGTAATCAGATCCACCCCAACACCTTTCTCGAAATCACTCCAGTCATAACTCCGATACAGCCTGATGCATCGAAATCCTTTGCTATCCAACCGGGACGGTTGGCTATAAGTTTCAGATCAGGGAATTTGTGCATTGAACGGGTTTGCACCCGCAGCCCAATTTTTCAACAAACGTTAAGGATGTGTGTGAAATTGCGCGATGCTGCCGGTGAAGTTTGTGAAAGAATAGCTCCTCCGCTGCGCGCGTCGGAGGAGCAGTACAAAGAGAATATGAGTTCAACTTTCGTTGCTGGAAGTTCCTCGCTGTAACGGTGTACCTTCAACTGGTTACACTCTCAGCTCTCTCTTATCAATTTTTTTTTCTGCAATAAGCTGCTGTGCTATATCGGGTGGAGCCTCTTCGTAGTGGCTGAAGCTGTAGGAGTACCGTGCCCTGCTCTGTGTGAGCCGTGTCAAGGCATGATGGAAGGTTGTCAGTGATCCCTGAGGAAGATGCGCATGAATGATCTGCATCTTCACCTCTGTTTCCATACCAAGAATCTTACCCCGTTTACTTGCAATATCACCAACAATTTCGCCTGTATACTGTTCTGGAGCATAGACATTCAGAGAGTAGACAGGTTCGAGCAGGAGTGGCTTGGCCTTCTCGAAAGCGCTCTTGAATGCCATGCTTGCCGCTATTTTGAAGGCAAATTCTGAACTGTCAACGGGGTGATAAGAGCCGTCGTACGCAACAGCTTTCAGATCGACAACAGGATAGCCAGCAAGGATACCAGTCGTTATAGCTTCTCTCAACCCTTTCTCGACGGCTGGCAGATATCTTGAGGGGACGACACCACCAACAATTTCACTGGCAAATTCAAAACCTGTATCACGGGCAAGTGGCTCAATCTTTATCCAGACATCACCATACTGACCTTTGCCACCAGACTGTTTCTTATATTTCCCCTGTGCTGATGAGGAGAGTCGGATAGTTTCACGGTAAGGAATTCTGATGGGCGCAAGAGTCACCGTGACATTGAATTTATCCTGCAGCCGGCCGATAATGGTATCCAGATGAGTTTCACCAAGGGTTTTCAGAATAGTCTGGTTGAATTCCACGTCGTGCTCAAGCGCAAAGCTGGGATCCTCTTCATGCAGGTGATGGAGCCCCTCTGATATTTTTTCTTCATCACCCTGGGTCACCGGCATGATTGCCGTCGCCAGTACCGGGAGTGGAAAAATAATCGGACTGATGCGGCAACTTGTCCCCTTGTCGGCAAGGGTATCATTGGTATGTGCATCTTTAAGCTTGACAACCATGCCAATATCGCCAGCCAGCAGCTTTTCAACAGGTGTTTTCTTTTGACCAAGAATGGTGTAGATCTGGCCAAGTTTTTGCAGTTGCCCGGTCTGAACATCAATGAGCTCGTGGCCGCTTTCAATATGACCGGAATAAACCCTGAGGTAGGATATCTCGCCGACCCTTGGCTCTGACATTGTCTTGAAAATAAATGCAAGAGTTGGTCCATCCGGATTTGGCTGAATCAGTTGTTTTGTCTCGTCTGCACTACATATTGCATGTTCCGGCCCCCTTTGAATCGGAGAGGGGCAGATGTTGGTAATAGCGTTCAGCAATCTTTCAGTGCCAATAAGGTGGAGCGGAGAGGTACAGAAGAGCGGAAAAAATGTTCTGGTAAGAAGCGCAGACTGTATTCCTGACCTCAGCTCCTCTTCAGTAAGATTGCCGACTTCAAAAAATTTGTTCATCAGCTCCTCATCGGTCTCTGCTACAGCCTCAACAAGCTGCTGATGGAGCTCTTCCGCACGTTTCAGGTAAAGATCGGGAATCTCTGAAATTGCCATCTCACCCGGTTTATCGGGGTTGAACTCCAGTTGTTTCATCATGAGCACGTCGATAAGGGTATGATGGCCAAGCCCCTCATCAGCCGGGAACTGTATCGGTGTTACAAGATGTCCGAAATGATCTTGCAGCTCCTGTATGGTAGTCTTGAAGCTGGCGCGGTCAGCATCAAGTTTTGTCAGGATAAACATGGTTGGCTTATAGTACTCCCTGGTGTATTCCCAGACGGTATCGGTGCCAACCTCAACGCCAGCCGCAGCATTAACGGTAATCAGCACCGTATCAGCAATGCGCATGGCAGATTTTACATCTCCGTGAAAATCAAGCAGACCGGGGGTGTCGATAATATTTATTTTAAGCCCATTCCAGAGCCCATTGATGAGGCTGGTGTTCAAACTGTGTTTTCTCACAATTTCATCAGCAGAGTAATCGGAGATGGTGTTGCCCTCTTCAATCGTGCCGAGTCGCTTAATAACTCCCATTGAGAGAGCCAGGGATTCGGCAAGGATGGTCTTGCCGCTTCCGGCATGGCCTGTAATGACAATGTTTCGCAGTTGGTCCGGTTGTACGGCTTGCATGGCATGACTCCTGTTTAAACAGATAACAAAATATCAGACTGTCAGTTTTGCACATCAAAATCAGCCCGAATTGTAATAAACAAAAAAAAGTATGATATGCTGAAGTCGTAACAATGAAATGGTCTTGAAAAAAGGATATATTTTCAGGTATATTTTGCAACAGAGTTGCTTATAGGTTTTTTTGCGCATAAAAGTACGTAACCAACATAAATATATTTTGTTATGCCTATTATCAGGAAAATTATTGCCCGTCAGATCCTTGACTCAAGGGGAAATCCGACGGTGGAAGTTGATGTGTATACGGAAAGTTCATTTGGGCGTGCAGCGGTGCCAAGTGGTGCTTCCACTGGAGTACATGAAGCAGTAGAACTCAGGGATGGTGACGCTGCTGTTTATTTGGGCAAGGGAGTGCTCAAGGCAGTGGAGAATGTCAATACGATTATCAATGACGCACTGAACGGTATGCTTGTCACTGAACAGGAGGAAATCGATCAGGTGCTGCTTGCCCTTGATGGAACGCCCAACAAAGCAAGGCTTGGAGCCAATGCACTGCTCGGTGTGTCGATGGCTTGTGCGAAGGCTGGTGCTGATTATACAGGCCTGCCTCTCTACCGCTATATTGGCGGGACAATGGCTAACACTCTTCCGGTACCTATGATGAATGTGCTGAATGGTGGCGCTCATGCTGATAATACCGTTGATTTTCAGGAGTTCATGATCATGCCAGCAGGTTTCAGCTCTTTTTCGGATGCACTTCGTTGTGGTGCTGAAATTTTTCATGCGCTCAAGGCACTTCTCAAAAGCAAAGGGTTAAGTACTGCTGTTGGTGATGAGGGTGGCTTTGCTCCCAATCTCCGTTCCAATGAGGAGGCCATTGAACTGGTGATTGAGGCAATAGGCAAAGCTGGTTATAAGGCGGGTTCCCCCACCGATAAAGGGGGGCTTGGAGATGCTCAGGTTATGATAGCCCTTGATCCAGCCAGCTCAGAGTTTTACGATTCGGCAAAAAAACGCTATGTCTTCAAAAAATCCTCAAAGCAGGAGTTGACCTCTCTTGAGATGGCTGAGTACTGGGAAAAGTGGGCTACGAACTATCCCATTATCTCTATTGAGGATGGAATGGCCGAAGATGATTGGGAGGGGTGGAAGCTGTTAACGGACAAGATTGGTTCAAGGGTGCAGCTTGTCGGCGACGATCTTTTTGTCACCAACAGTGTAAGGTTGGCTGAAGGCATAGAGAAGGGGGTTGCAAATTCAATTCTGATCAAGGTCAACCAAATTGGTACACTTACCGAGACACTCCAGGCCATTGATCTTGCTAAAATTAATGGCTATACCTCAGTCATCAGCCATCGCAGTGGCGAAACGGAGGATAGTACCATCGCCCAGATCGCTGTGGCAACAAACGCCGGTCAGATCAAGACTGGCAGTATGTCACGTTCGGATCGCATGGCGAAATATAACGAGCTGCTTCGTATTGAGGAGGAGCTTGGCGATCAGGCACGCTACCCTGGGAAAAAAGCTTTCCGCGTCTGATAAACTCTTGCCGGGAGCCCTTTTTTAAAGGGCTCCTTTGCTTTTATTTTGGTAAAAACTCTTGTGTGGTGTGAAGAAGATTATCAAACTTGTCCAGTCCAATGCCATCTGGGAGTATCTCCACTCCAACCCTAAAAAAATTCTTGTCAGGATTGCTGCTGTTGTTTTTGTTTTTTGGGCTCTTTTTGACGATTACGGTATTGTAAAAAGAGTTCGTATGGAGGCTGAGTATCGTTCTCTTCTTGATCGACAGAAAAGTGAGCAACAGAAGATGGTTGACAATGAGCAGCGAATTTTGCACGCCAGGGAGCCTGACAGCATAGAAAAGGCGGCCAGGGAGAGATATAACTTCCGCAAGTCGGGCGAAACCCTTTTTATTATCAGAGGGCAATAATTTTTTAAACAGTTTTTTCATCTCCATGTACCAGTACCGACGTCGTTTAACTCGTGAAGTTGTTTTTGGAAAATTATTCCTGGGAGGATATCAGCCGATACGGGTAGAGTCCATGACCAATACCCATACACTTGATACGGCTGCGACCGTTGATCAGTGCCGACGGTTGTATGAGGCCGGTTGTGAAATTATAAGACTTACGGTACCAGCCGAAAAGGATGCTGAGAACCTCAGAAACATCAGGGAACAGCTTCGTCGTGACAAGATAGAGACACCGCTTGTTGCTGACATTCATTTTTCTGCACGTGCAGCATTGAAAGCGGTCGAATTTGTTGACAACATTCGTATTAATCCAGGCAATTATGCCAATACACGGAAGTTTTCAAACAATGACTATTCTGAAGAGGATTATCAGCAGGAGATTGAGCGGGTCAGGCTTGAATTTGCGCCTCTGGTAGAAAAAGCTCGCCAGTATGGTGTCTCTCTGCGGATCGGCACCAATCATGGGTCGTTGTCAGACAGAATTGTCAGTCGTTATGGTAATTCACCGGAAGGAATGGTTGTGGCCGCCATAGAGTTTGCAAGAATCTGTGAAGAGATGGGATATCACGAGATTCTGTTTTCGATGAAATCATCGAATGTCCGGGTTATGATCCAGGCATACCGGCTCCTTGTTCAAAAGGCAGATGCAGAACTTCGTTACGCCTATCCGCTACATCTTGGGGTTACTGAAGCAGGGGATGGTGATGAGGGGCGTGTCAAGTCGGCTATGGGTATCGGTGCCTTACTGGAAGATGGTCTTGGTGATACCATCAGGGTCTCCCTGACGGAAGATCCGGTGAGCGAGGTGCCGGCAGGTTTTGCTATTGTCAGGAAATACAATGATTTTCACCTTGTCAATGGCGACAGGGGGCATGTTCCGCTGAAGCATGTTATTGAGAGCCGCAATAAACAGTCCGCAGCTCTTCTCTCTTCTCCTGAACAACTCCCGTTCAACCCATTTACCTATCAACGCAGACTTTCAAGCGAGTTCACGATCGCTGATGTTGCTGTCGGGGGAGGTAATGTTCCCAGGGTAGAAACTGAGGTGCACGCGTTGCTTGCTGATGGCGAAGCTGTTTTTGAAGAGATTACACAGCGGCTTGCTTTGAGCAAACCGAAGGATGCCATCCGTTCCGAGTTGGTATCTGTTGGTATCAGCAGTGAAGATGATCTTCTCTTGCTTGATGAGCTGTTTGCCAAACTTGGGGATGCGGCTCGTTTTGTTGCTGCATCGACAAGTGATTTCTCTCTTTTTACCCGTCTGCTCAACAAGGTGTCGAAGGTGAGATTTGATATTGTTGAGGGAGAGAGGCTTGAAAACGATTTGTTGCAGCTTTTCGACAATGAGCCACCAGCAGTTGTTGAGTTATGCTTTCTTCATAAGGAGTCAGGGAATGCGGTTCCAGCCGGAGTGCTTGTTCATCTTGCTGATAAATTGCGGAAGCGGGGGGTAGAGCGGCTCCTCTTTTCGGTGCAGTCGGCTCATGTCGTCTTTGTTTATCGGAGGCTTGTGCAGGTGTTTAACAGCTATGGTCTCGACTATCCTCTTGTTGTCCGTTTTAAGGGAGACTCCTCTGTTCGACTAGACACTCTCGTTGAGGCTTCTGTGCAGACAGGCACTCTTTTTTGTGATGGCATTGGTGACATGGTTGCATTGCATACCACACTTGCCAGTAATGACGAGGTTAATCTCGCATTCAATATTCTTCAGGGGGCAAGAATCAGGATGTCAAAGACTGAATTTATCTCCTGTCCTGGATGTGGAAGAACCTATTTTGAGCTTGAAAAGGCGGCTGGCTCAATCAAGCAGCGGATGGCTCATCTCAAGGGGTTGAAGATTGGCATTATGGGCTGCATCGTTAATGGGCCTGGTGAGATGGCTGATGCCGATTTCGGTTATGTTGGCGCAGGAAAAAATTGCATCAGTCTCTATGTCGGGCGGGAGTGTGTTGCTGAAAATATTTCTGAACATGAGGCTGTTGATCGGCTCATAGCACTGGTAAAAGAGCGCGGAAGATGGGTAGAACCAGTTGATTTGCTCTGAAACAGCGATGTTTTTTACCTTGATCACAGGGGCATCGATGGGTATTGGTGAAGCCTTTGCCCGTTATTTTGCTGCAAGAGGTCATCATCTCGTGCTTGTTGCACGGTCAGAGGAGAAGTTGCGGTTTCTTGCAGAGGCGCTTCGTCAAGCGGGAAAAGGGGTGGTTGAAGTGTGTGTGGCAGATTTAAGCCACATTGATGCTCCAGTATTGGTGTATCAATTTTGCAATGATCATCATATCAAGATTGATTTCCTGGTAAATTGTGCTGGATTGTCATGGGCAGGCGCTTTCAGGGAGATTCCGCTGACAAGACTTGAAGAGATTATGATGGTTAACACGATGGCGATGGCACATCTTACCCGTCTGTTTGCTGCTGAAATGGTTGAGCAGAGAAAAGGGAATATTATTAATATCGCCTCGATTGCAGGATTACAGGGAGTTCCGGGTCTTGGAATCTATTCCGCGACAAAGGCTTTTGTTATCACGCTCAGTGAATCGCTTTATGCAGAGATGAAGGATTATGGGATTAAGGTTGTTGTTGTCTGCCCCGGCTTTATTGCTACGGGATTTTTTGAACATTCGGGCCATAATAGAGCGAAAATCAGGTTGCCACTTTCTGGCACAGATGTGGTTGTCAGAGCAGCAATGAGAGGGCTGATGAGAAACCGTCTTCGGGTATTTCCCACGTTGCTTGATGCTCTGCTGCTCTTTTCGCAACGATTCGTTTTTCGAAAAACAGTGGTGCGACTTGCCGGTTATTTTGCAGGGGTGCATGTTGGCTAATTAAATAATTGTTTTTGTTTTGTATTTTTGATACCCTTCATTATATTACCGTCCGTGTTTTTTGGGCGTGAGCTGCTGGTGTAGCTCAATTGGTAGAGCAGCTGATTTGTAATCAGCAGGTTGCGGGTTCGAGTCCCATCACCAGCTCTTGGAAACGGGTAGGTAGCGAAGTGGTTAAACGCAACAGACTGTAAATCTGTCGACTCTGTCTTCGGAGGTTCGAATCCTCCCCTACCCACAGCCTTTTATATTGTTTCAGGCTGATGTAGCTCAGTCGGTAGAGCACTTCCTTGGTAAGGAAGAGGTCATCGGTTCAAGTCCGATCATCAGCTCAGGTTTTGGGGGTTTTGGAGATATTGATTGATACGTCAGTAGCTTAATTGGTAGAGCAGCGGTCTCCAAAACCGCAGGTTGGGGGTTCGATTCCCTCCTGACGTGCACGCAGAAGAATTTTTCACTGTATGTTATTCCGCACTCTTGATTCATGAGCAACTATATCGGCAAGGCAGGTCAGTATTATCGGGATGTGATCAATGAGATGCGGAAGGTGATCTGGCCAAGCAAGGAGGAGATCAAGGATTTGACGATTGTTGTGCTGACGGTCTCGGGTATTCTCGCTACGTTTACATTTCTTGTTGACTGGGTCATAAATTTTGTTATGGGGAAGTTATTGTAAAGATAACAGTGTTAAGAGTGAGTTTATGAGTGCAAGAAGAAAGGATATAGATGTTCAGGGTGTTCCTGTTGCCCGCTGGTATGCACTCAGGATTTATTCAGGTCATGAGCGAAAGGTCAAAGAGGCTATAGATGCTGATGTCATTCGCTTCGGTCTTGCTGAAAAGATATTGCAGATTTACGTACCCTATGAGCGGTTTGTAGAGGTTAAAAATGGGAAAAAAAGAAGTCTTACAAAAAACGCTTTTCCGGGCTATGTCCTTATAGAAGCTGTACTGGACAAGCAGACAAGGAATCTGATTCTTGATATTCCCTCTGTTATGGGCTTTCTCGGTGTTGATGATGTGCCGACTCCATTGAGGCCTGATGAGGTAGAAAAGATTCTTGAACCGGAGAGCACTGTTGAACACCGTTCAGTTGTGGAGGTACCCTTCAGGATTGGTGATTCAGTAAAGGTTGTTGATGGTCCTTTTAGTTCGTTAACCGGTGTTGTTCATGAGGTTTGTACGGAGAGGATGAAGGTTAAGGTTATGATAAGCTTTTTTGGCCGCAGCACGCCCACAGAGCTTGATTTTTCACAGGTTAAGTCAGTTTCCCAATAATAGTGCTTAAGTAATTTAAGCTTCTGAACAGAAATAGATTATGGCAAAAAAGGTAATCGGCTTTATCAAACTTCAGATCCCTGCTGGCGCGGCCAACCCAGCCCCTCCCGTTGGTCCAGCCCTTGGTCAGAAGGGTGTCAATATCATGGAGTTCTGTAAGCAGTTTAATGCAAAAACCCAATCTGAAGCAGGGATGATCATCCCTGTGGTAATTACGGTGTACTCTGACAAGTCGTTCACTTTTATTACAAAGACACCACCTGCTGCGGTGCTTCTGCTCAAAGAGGCGAATCTTAAAAAGGGTTCTGGAGAGCCAAATCGTAATAAGGTTGGTACGGTAACAGGTGAGCAGATTCGCAAGATTGCTGAGCTGAAGAGGCCCGATCTCAATGCCTTTGACAGCAAGGGGGCAGAGGAGATGATAAGGGGTACTGCCAGAAGTATGGGTATTGTCGTGCAGGAGTAACCGTTAGTTTTTGAATTTATGGGCGTGGGAGGCTGAAATGCCGATTTTTTAACCACTTAGAAAAAAAATACATAATGGCTGGGAAAAAATACAAAGAGGCAGTATCAAAGGTCGAGCGTTTACGTGAGTACGATCTGGCGGATGCTGTAGAGAAGGTCAGGGAAATTACTCAGGCAAAATTTGATGCAACAGTTGATGTTGCTGTCAAGCTCGGTGTGGATCCCCGTCATGCGGATCAGGTTGTTCGAGGTACGGTTATGCTACCCCATGGCACCGGAAAAACAGTTTCTGTTCTGGTAGTCTGTAAAGAGGCGAAGGCTGAAGAGGCGCGGGAAGCTGGCGCTGATCTGGTTGGTTTTGAAGAGTATATTGAGAAGATTCAGGAGGGATGGACTGGTGTTGATGTTATTATTGCTACTCCGGATGTGATGGGTCAGTTGGGAAAAGTTGCCAAAATCCTGGGACCTCGCGGTTTGATGCCAAATCCAAAATCAGGAACTGTGACAATGGATGTTGCCAAGGCTGTCAAAGAGGTTAAGGCTGGTAAAATAGAGTTCAGGGTTGACAAGGCAGGAAATGTTCATGCACCTGTTGGAAAGGTTTCGTTTCAGCCGGAACAGTTGGTTGTAAATATTACCAGCTTTCTTAAGGAGGTTGTTCGTCTCAAGCCATCAGCCGCCAAGGGTCAGTATGTGCAGGGTATTGCGCTTTCAAGCACGATGTCCCCCAGCGTGAAGGTTAAAATGGAAAAATTTGTCGCCTAATAAAAACGGTTTAAACGATGAAGCGAGATAAAAAAGAGCAGGTTGTTCAGGAAGTAGCTGCAAAGATTAACCGCTCACAGGGGATATATCTGACAGAATTTCAGGGGTTGAACGTTGCAAAAATGGCGGAGTTGCGCGGAGAGTTCCGCAAGGTTGGGGTTGAGTATCGTGTGGTAAAAAACACTCTTGTCAAAAAAGCTCTCAGTGATCTTGCTGGAGCCGACAAGCTTGCTCCAGGCCTTAAATCCACAACAGGGGTTGCCTTCGGTTATGATGATCCTTTGGCACCTGCAAAGGTTATCAAAAAGTTCAGCAAAACAAATGAAGCACTGAAGTTCAAGATGGCCTCTATTGATGGAGTTGTTTTTGGCGCAGATTCGTTGCCGATGCTCTCTGAAATGTTGACGAAGACAGAAAATATCGGAAGAGCAGTAGGACTTGTCAACAGTGTGGTCAGTTCTGTTCCTATGGTTGTCAATGCTGTTATGAGAAATCTGGTTTGTGCTCTCGATCAGATTGCCAAACAGAAGAGTTAGATTCTATAAAGCTATTACGCACTCAAGAGATTATTATACATTGTAAATTAAACAAGAGAGGGGAATAATGTCTATCGAAACACTTGTAGAGGAAATTGGTAAGTTGACTCTTACAGAAGCTTCCGCCCTGGTGAAAGCTCTGGAAGAGAAATTTGGTGTGAGTGCTGCTCCTGTTGCTGTTGCCGGTGTTGCCGCAGTTGCTGCAGGCGATGCTCCAGTTGTGGAAGAACAGACCGAATTTGATGTTGTGCTTCTTGCGGCTGGGGAGAGCAAAATCAATGTCATCAAGGCAGTTCGTGCTATAACAGCTCTTGGTCTTAAAGAGGCAAAAGATCTTGTTGATGGTGCGCCGAAAACGGTGAAGGAGGCTGTTTCCAAGGAAGAGGCTGAAAAGATTGCCAAAGAGCTGAAGGATGCAGGCGCATCAGTCGAGGTGAAGTGATCTTTGAAATGAGTCATTACTAAAGAGAGCTCCGTTTCGACATGAAACGGAGCTTTGTCTGTTTGTATAAGAAGAGTTTCGATGAAATATTCCCATGATGGTACGATTAAGGTTCTGTCGGGTGTGAATACTCCTGGGCAGTATTGCGATGAGGATTGTGATGACTTAATCTGTAAGTAATTCATGCAATTGATAAAAGTGAGGTGCATGTGAAAGTGGCTGACTCAAAAACAACACCCTGTATTGATTTTTCAAAGATTCAAAGTGTTATAGAGCCCCCCGATTTACTAAAAGTTCAGTTAGATTCATTTAATAACTTTATACAGGATAGTGTTCCCCTTGCCAAAAGAAGGGATCAGGGGCTTGAAAAGGTGCTGCGCGGAGCGTTTCCGATTACCGATACCAGGGGTCTCTATCTTCTTGAATATATTTCCTATAGCTTTGATAAGCCAAAGTACACTGTTGAGGACTGTATTGAACGTGGTCTGACCTACGATGTTTCGTTGAAAGTTAAACTGAAGCTCTCCTATAAAGACGAAGCTGATGAAACTGACTGGAAAGAGACGATACAGCAGGAGGTTTATCTTGGCAGAATCCCATATATGACTGACCGCGGCACCTTTATTGTTAACGGTGCAGAGCGCGTTGTGGTGGCTCAGCTTCACCGTTCACCGGGTGTTGTCTTTAGCGAGGCGATCCATCCGAATGGAAAAAAAATGTATTCGGCCAAAATCGTGCCGACCAGAGGCTCGTGGATTGAGTTCCAGACTGATATTAATAATCAGATTTTTGTCTATATCGACCAGAAGAAAAATTTTCTGGTCAGCGCACTACTTCGCGCTATCGGCTTTGCCCGTGATGAAGATATTCTTGCTCTTTTTGATCTTGTTGAGGAGATACCTCTCAAGGGAAGCAAGAGGGAACAGTTGGTCGGGATGTATCTTGCTTCCGATATTGTAGATATGCAGACTGGTGAGGTGGTGAGTGCCAGGAGTGCAATCACAGAGGATATTTTCGATCAAATTCTTGCCGCTGGCTATAAGAGTGTCAAAGTGATGAAGGCCTTCTCCGGTGGAGACAAGGGGCCTGATAAATCTATCATTATCAATACGATTCTTAATGATAGTTCTGCTACTGAAGAGGAGGCACTTGAGATTGTTTATGAGGAGTTGAGAGCCAATGAGGCACCTGATATAGATGCTGCACGCAGTTTCCTTGAACGCACCTTTTTCAATCAGAAAAAATATGATCTTGGCGATGTCGGGCGTTACAGGATCAAGAAAAAGCTTTCAAAAGAGTTTGAGGATCTTAATGGTTATCTGGCAAAAAAACCAGAGCTTAAGCAGCTTTCAGATACTATTTATGAGAGAATTCTTCAGACAATCCAGTCTTTTTCAGACGAGCCGACGGGCGAGGATATTCTGGTGTTGACCCATTATGATATCATTGCTGTTATATACTATCTCATCAAGCTTGTCAATGGATTAGCCGAAGTTGACGATGTCGATCACCTGGCCAATCGTCGGGTACGCTCGGTTGGTGAGCAGCTTGCAGCACAGTTTGTGATAGGTCTCGCCAGAATGGGCAAAAATGTCAGGGAAAAGCTTAACTCAAGAGATTCTGACAAGATAGCTCCTGCTGACCTGATCAATGCACGAACGGTATCAAGTGTGGTATCAAGTTTCTTTGCTACGAGTCAGCTTTCTCAGTTTATGGATCAAACAAATCCTCTGGCTGAGATGACCAACAAGAGAAGGGTTTCAGCTCTTGGACCAGGTGGATTAACCAGGGAGCGTGCAGGTTTCGAGGTTCGTGACGTTCACTATACGCACTATGGCCGCTTGTGCCCAATCGAAACTCCTGAAGGTCCAAATATTGGCCTTATCTCTTCTCTGTCAGTCTATGCTGAGATCAACGATAAGGGATTTATCCAGACGCCTTACAGAGTTGTCGAAAAGGGTCAGGTAACCGATACGGTACTGATGCTTTCGGCAGAAGATGAGGAGAACAAGATTACGGTGCCTGTCAGTGTTCCGCTTGATGCTAACAGGAAAATTGCCCTTGAGACGGTTCAGGCCAGAACAAAGGGGGACTATCCTGTTGTTGCAGTAGAGGACATTAATTTTATGGATGTTTCACCGGTACAGATTGTCAGTGCGGCAGCGGCTTTAATCCCGTTCCTTGAACACGATGATGGTAACCGTGCACTTATGGGCGCTAACATGCAACGTCAGGCGGTACCTCTTTTGACGGCGGAAGCTCCTGTGGTCGGTACAGGCATGGAGTCAAAAGTGGCGAGAGACTCACGTGCTGTGGTTGTCGCAGAAGGTTCAGGTATTCTTGAAGATGTGACAGCCGACCATATTACGGTACGTTACGATATTAACACCGACAATGATGTCCGCTTGTCAATGCTTGATCCCGATGAGGGGGTGAAAACCTACAAGCTTATCAAATTCAAGCGTTCTAACCAGGATACCTGCATTTCACAGAAGCCTATCGTTCAGATTGGTCAGCGTGTTGAAAAAGGGGCAGTACTGGCAGACAGCTCCTCAACAGAAAATGGAGAACTGGCGCTTGGGAAGAATGTTCTGGTTGCTTTCATGCCCTGGCGGGGATATAATTTTGAGGATGCTATTATTCTCAGTGAAAGACTGGTGTATGATGATGTCTTTACCTCGATTCATATTCACGAGTTTGAGGCCAATGTTCGAGATACAAAGCGGGGTGAGGAGCAGTTTACCCGAGATATTTATAATGTCAGCGATGAAGCACTGAGAAACCTGGACGAGAACGGAATTGTTCGAATTGGTGCTGAGGTCAAAGAACGAGATATTCTTGTTGGCAAAATAACACCTAAAGGCGAAAGTGATCCGACTCCTGAGGAGAAGCTTTTGAGGGCTATCTTTGGTGATAAATCGAGTGATGTCAAGGATGCTTCGATGCATGTGCCTGCGGGTATGAAGGGTATTGTCATCAAGACAAAACTTTTCAGCCGCAAGAAAAAGGTTGGTCTGGACGTTAAAGAGAAGATTGAGCTGGTTGACAAAAGGTACGATGCCAGGGAGTATGATTTGAGGAAGCGGTTTGCTAAATGGGTGAAACAACTGCTTGAGGGGAAATCTTCAACCGGCCTTTACAGCGATAAAGGCAAATTGCTCGTGGCAGAGGGAACTCTGTTTGATGAGAGTCTCTTTGCTAAATTCAGCAGTATGCCATTTCTCGAATCAATAGATTTTTCAAAAGGAGTGACGGATTCCAAAAAGAGTAATGACAATGTTGTTCGTCTCGTCAAGGAGTTCCGTTTTATGCTCAAGGATATTGCTGATGAGCGTGATAATGAGAAGTACAAGATTAATGTAGGTGATGAGCTGCCACCGGGCATTGAAGAGCTTGCAAAGGTGTATATCGCTCAGAAAAGAAAGATTCAGGTCGGCGACAAAATGGCTGGGCGTCATGGGAATAAAGGTGTTGTAGGTAAAATCCTGCCAATTGAGGATATGCCATTTATGGAAAACGGCACTCCGGTTGATATTGTACTTAATCCTCTTGGTGTTCCAAGCCGTATGAATATTGGTCAGCTTTATGAAACATCGCTTGGCTGGGCAGCTAAAACGCTCGGGGTGAAGTTCAAGACACCAATTTTCAATGGTGCCACGTATCAAGAGGTGCAGCATGAGCTTGAGAGGGCTGGTCTTCCAGCTCACGGGAAGGTAAGTTTGTATGATGGACGTACCGGTGAGCGTTTTGATGACGAAGTGACGGTTGGCTACATTTATATGCTGAAGCTGAGTCACCTTGTTGACGACAAGATTCATGCTCGTTCGACTGGTCCGTACTCTCTTATTACACAACAGCCACTTGGCGGAAAGGCACAGTTTGGTGGCCAAAGGTTTGGTGAAATGGAGGTGTGGGCACTTGAAGCTTATGGCGCATCCAATATTCTCAGGGAGATGCTGACGGTTAAATCAGATGATGTGATCGGACGAAATAAAACTTACGAAGCGATTGTTAAGGGCCAGAATTTGCCGGAGCCCGGTATACCTGAGTCCTTCAATGTGCTTGTCAGGGAGTTGCAGGGTCTTGGCCTTGAGATTCGTATTGACGACAAGGTTCCTTAGTAATGTGTTGGTTGGCGTGTACATGATTAACGGACGTTAACAAGAGTCGTTTTAAAAAGGATATTGATTATGATTTTTTCACAGGGAGCATCGCCCTTAAAAGGTGAATTTTCAAGGATAAAGTTCAGTATAGCCTCTCCTGAAAGCATTCTCGCCCACTCCAGGGGCGAGGTGCTGAAGCCGGAGACAATCAACTACCGTACCTTCAAGCCGGAGCGAGATGGTTTGATGTGCGAGAAGATATTTGGTCCAACGAAGGACTGGGAGTGCTATTGCGGTAAATACAAGAGGGTGCGCTATAAAGGAATTATTTGTGACCGTTGTGGTGTGGAGGTGACGACAAAAAGTGTTCGTCGTGAGCGTATGGGTCACATCTCACTGGCGGTGCCGGTCGTCCATACATGGTTTTTCAGATCAGTTCCAAGCAAGATCGGCGCATTGCTTGATCTTTCAACAAAGGAACTTGAGAGGATTATCTACTATGAGGTCTACGTTGTCATTAATCCCGGCGAACCAGGTGAAAAACAGGGGATCAAGAAGCTTGACCGTTTGACCGAGGAGCAGTATTTCCAGATTATTACAGAGTACGAGGATAATCAGGATCTTGAGGATTCTGATCCAGGCAAGTTTGTGGCCAAGATGGGTGGAGAGGCCATTCATCTTCTTCTCAAGAATATTAATCTTGACGAGTCAGCGATACACCTTCGGAAAGTGCTGAAAAAGAGTAATTCGGAGCAGAAAAGAACAGATGCGCTGAAGAGGCTGAAGGTTGTCGAAGCGTTCAGGAAAAGTTACGAACCGCAAAAGAAAACTCGAAAAAAGCCACAGGGGCTTTTTCCTGAGGATGAGGTTCCCGAGCCTTATGTCTATGAGGGTAACAAACCTGAATATATGGTGATGGAGGTTGTTCCGGTTATTCCGCCAGAACTTCGCCCACTTGTGCCGCTCGAAGGTGGTCGATTTGCCACCTCGGATCTGAATGATCTGTATCGTCGTGTCATTATCCGAAACAACCGACTGAAAAAACTCATTGATATTCGTGCTCCTGAGGTTATTCTTCGCAATGAAAAGCGGATGCTCCAGGAGGCTGTTGATGCTTTGTTTGATAACTCGCGTAAAGCGAATGCGGTCAAAACCGGTGAGTCAAACAGACCGTTGAAATCGCTCTCCGATGCGCTGAAGGGCAAGCAGGGGCGTTTCCGTCAGAACCTTCTTGGAAAGAGGGTCGATTACTCAGGTCGTTCCGTTATTGTCGTTGGGCCAGAGTTGAAGCTGCATGAGTGCGGTTTGCCGAAAAGCATGGCTATCGAACTTTTTCAGCCTTTTGTAATCCGTCGTCTGGTCGATCGTGGTATTGCCAAATCGGTTAAATCGGCAAAAAAACTTATTGACAAAAAGGATCCTATTGTCTGGGATGTGCTGGAAAAGGTGATTGATGGCAGACCGGTGCTGCTCAACAGGGCACCAACTCTTCACCGTCTTGGCATACAGGCTTTTCAGCCACTGCTTGTAGAGGGTAAGGCGATCCAGATTCACCCGCTCGTCTGTACAGCGTTTAACGCTGACTTCGATGGTGACCAGATGGCGGTACATATTCCGCTGTCGCAGGAGGCTCAGCTTGAGGCATCTCTGCTCATGCTCTCCTCCCATAACCTCATTCTTCCGCAGTCCGGAAAACCGGTTACCGTTCCATCACAGGACATGGTTCTTGGTATGTATTATCTGACAAAATCACGCTCAGGGGAGCTTGGTGAGGCTCAGATATTCTACAGTTCAGAGGATGTTCTGATCGCATACAATGAGGCGAGGGTTGGTTTGCACGCTCAGATATTTGTCAAGTATGATGGTGAGATTGACCAGAAATTTGATCCCCTTCGTGTTCTTGATACCATTGTCGACAGCACGACTGAAAAGTCTGTCTGGCTTAAATCACAGCTTGAAAAGGGGTCGATTCTTCTTACTACGGTTGGCAGGGTGATTTTTAATCAGAACGTGCCAGACCAAATTGGCTTTATCAACCGGGTTATTGACAAAAAGGTTGCCAAAGAGCTTATCGGCCGACTGAGCAGCGAGGTTGGGAATGTAGAAACGGCAAAATTTCTTGACAATATCAAGGAGGTTGGCTTCCATTACGCTATGAAAGGGGGGCTTTCCGTAGGCCTCTCTGACGCTATTGTTCCTGAAACAAAGGTGAAGCATATCAAGAACGCCCAGAGGGACAGTACCAAGGTGGTCAAAGAGTACAACCGTGGCACTTTGACAGATAATGAACGGTACAACCAGATTGTCGATGTTTGGCAGAAAACCTCCAATATCGTTGCAGAAGAGTCCTATCAAAAGTTGAAGAGAGATCGTGAAGGATTTAATCCGCTCTACATGATGCTTGATTCTGGAGCCCGTGGTTCAAGAGAACAGGTTCGCCAGTTGACTGGTATGAGAGGTTTGATTGCTCGTCCGCAAAAGTCCATGTCGGGACAGCCGGGGGAGATTATTGAAAACCCGATTATTTCAAATCTGAAGGAGGGACTCACTGTTCTTGAGTATTTTATCTCGACCCACGGTGCTCGAAAGGGTTTGTCAGATACATCCCTGAAAACTGCCGATGCCGGTTATTTGACCAGAAGGCTTCATGATGTGGCACAGGATGTTATTGTCACCATTGATGACTGTGGAACCACCAGGGGCCTTTATGTCCATCGCAATATTGAGGAGGAGACGAGCGGACAGATCAAGTTCAGGGAAAAGATCAAGGGGCGTGTTGCGGCCCGTGATATTGTTGATACCCTCAACAATAATGTTATTGTTACCTCGGGAGAGATTATTACCGAAGAGCTTGCTGAGCTTATTCAGGAGACCGCTGGTGTTGAAGAGGCTGAAATTCGTTCAGTGCTCACCTGTGAGTCTAAAATTGGTATCTGCTCGAAATGCTATGGAACCAACCTCTCCGTTCATGGGATCGTTGAGATAGGTGAAGCCGTCGGTGTTATTGCCGCACAGTCTATCGGCGAACCTGGAACTCAGCTTACGCTTCGTACCTTCCACCAGGGCGGAACAGCTCAGGGTGGAATTTCCGAAACTGAGACAAAGGCTTTTTATGATGGTCAGGTTCAGTTCGAGGATATCAAGACCGTTGATCACACTGCGGTTAATGAGGATGGAGTAGAAGATTTCAGGATTATTGTTATTCAGAAGAACGGTAAAATCAATATTGCTGATCCCGAATCAGGGAAGATTCTGAAACGCTATATGGTGCCACATGGCGCGCATCTTCACTGCAAAAACGGATCTTTAATCAAGAAAGACCAGGTGATTTTCAGCAGTGAACCTAACAGTACGCAGATTATTGCTGAATTGCATGGTATCGTCAAATTTGCTGATATTGAGAAAGGTGTTACCTACAAGGAAGAGGTTGATCCCCAGACAGGCTTTTCGCAGCACACCATCATTAACTGGCGTTCCAAGTTAAGAGCCACTGAAACAAGAGAGCCAAGGTTGATGCTTCTTGATGCCAGCGGTGAGGTAAGAAAAACTTATCCGGTACCGATCAAGTCGAATCTTTATGTCGAAGATGGACAAAAGGTGAATCCTGGTGATATTATGGCCAAGGTTCCACGAAACCTTGATCGTGTCGGTGGTGATATTACGGCTGGTCTGCCAAAGGTTACCGAGCTGTTTGAAGCCCGCATTCCTACCGATCCTGCAATTGTTACCGAGATTGATGGATATGTCAGCTTTGGTTCACAGCGGAGAAGCAGCAAGGAGATAAAGGTCAAGAATGACTTTGGTGAAGAGAAGGTCTATTATGTTCAGGTTGGAAAGCATGTGCTTGCCAATGAGGGGGACGAGGTGAAGGCTGGTGATCCGTTGACGGACGGCGCTGTATCACCACAGGATATTCTGCGAATTCAGGGCCCCAATGCGGTGCAGCAGTATCTGGTCAATGAGATCCAGAAAGTCTATCAGATCAATGCTGGTGTTGAGATCAATGACAAGCATCTTGAGGTGATTGTCCGTCAGATGCTTCAGAAGGTGCGTGTTGAAGAACCTGGAGATACCGAGTTGCTCCCTGGAGACCTGATAGACAGGAGCGCTTTTGTGGAGTCCAACAGAAGTGTTGCTGAGAAGATCCGTATCACAGAGAAAGGTGATGCTCCGGCCAGGATTCAGGATACCCAGCTTCACAAAATCAGGGATATTACCAAGCTGAACCGTGAGTTGCGCAAAAACGGGAAGAACATGATAGCATTCGAACCTGCACTGCAGGCAACCTCACATCCGGTTTTGCTTGGCATTACCAGCGCAGCTCTTCAGACTGAAAGTGTTATTTCTGCTGCGTCGTTCCAGGAGACCACGAAAGTGTTGACCGATGCCGCTGTTGCAGGAAAGGTTGATTATCTTGCGGGGCTGAAAGAGAATGTTATTGTTGGAAAATTGATTCCGGCAGGCACTGGATTGAAGCGCTACAAGGGGATAAAGCTTACTGGCGATGGTCAAGAGACGGCCTCTTCCAGCGAAAAGAGAGAGGTGGTTGTTGAATCGCGTGAAGGTTTTGCCAATGAGCGATAGCTTGAGCAGAAAAGAGTAATGAAATAAAAAAAGGGAGATGTGAGTCTCCCTTTTTTTATGTTACTTCTTTTCAAATCTGAAAGTCTCCAGAAAACTGGTATCAAACTCTCCACTTTGAAAAACCGGAGAGTGCATAACCTGCTTGTGGAACGGAATCGTGGTTTTTACCCCAACCACAATAAATTCATCGAGAGCGCGTGACATTCTTGCAATGGCTTCATCCCTTGTATGGGCAGTTACAATAAGCTTTGCAATCATAGAGTCGTAGTTGGATGGAACGACATAGCTTGCATAAGCATGTGAATCAACCCTGACTCCGTGTCCGCCGGGGGTATGAAAGACCTGAAGTGCTCCTGGTGAGGGACGGAACATGTGCGCCGGATCTTCAGCATTGATTCGGCACTCAATAGAGTGGCCTTTCGGGGTAAAGGTACGTTGTGCAAGAGACTCCCCACAAGCGACAAGTATCTGCTCTTTAACGATATCGACATTGTAGCGCTCTTCAGTAACAGGGTGTTCTACCTGGATTCTCGTATTCATCTCCATAAAGTAGAAATCTTTATGCTTGTCAAGAAGAAACTCTATGGTTCCGGCACCTTCATAATTAATTGCCCGTGCAGCAGCAACAGCGGCATCACCCATTCTTTTCCTTAAAGCGTCATCAACCGCAGGCGAAGGTGTCTCCTCAATGAGTTTTTGATGCCTTCTTTGCACCGTACAGTCGCGTTCGCCAAGATGGAGGGTGTTTCCATGCTGGTCGGAGAGAATCTGAATCTCGACATGGCGTGGCTTTTCAAGATATTTTTCGATATAGACTCCGCTGTTACCAAAAGCCTGCTCAGCTTCACTGCGTGCCGTATTCAGGGCTTTTTCAAGCTGACTCTCTTCAGTGACGACTCTCATGCCTTTTCCTCCTCCCCCTGCAGTTGGCTTGATGATAACCGGATAACCAGTTTTTTTAGCCGTTTCGACTGCTTGTTTAAGATCGGTGACCAATCCAGGGCTTCCAGGGACAACGGGTACTCCAGCAGCTATCATGGTAGACTTCGCTGTGTTTTTATCACCCATCTGGTTGATCATTTTTGCTGTAGGGCCAATAAACTTGATATTGGCAGATTCGCAAACCTCTGCAAAATCTGCATTTTCAGCCAGGAATCCATAGCCTGGATGGATCGCATCAGAATTTGTTACCTCGGCTGCGGCAATGATTCTTGGGATATTGAGGTAGCTCTCCCTTGACAAAGCTGGTCCTATGCAGACTGCTTCATCGGCGTATTTTACATGGATAGATTCAGCGTCAACTGTTGAATAAACTGCGACGGTGCTGATCCCCATTTCGCGGCAAGTCTGCATAATACGCAAAGCAATTTCACCGCGATTAGCTACAAGTATTTTTTTGAACAAGGCTTTGTGTGATGAATGATTAGGGTTTAATCCGGAACAGTGGCTGATCGTACTCGACAGCCTGCCCGTTTTCAACAAGAATTTCAACAATAGTGCCTGAAACCTCTGCTTCAATTTCGTTCATCAGTTTCATGGCTTCGATAATACAGAGCACGTCACCCTTCTTGATAATGTCATTGACCGCCACAAATGGCGGAGAATCGGGCGAAGAAGATTGATAAAATGTTCCAACGATAGGCGACCGGGAATCGACAAGTTGAGATACCGGCTCACTTATAACCGGTTGTGGAGTTGCCGCCGGAGATTGTATTTGTACAGGTGTTACTGTCAACGCAGGCTGTACAGGCACAGCTTGAGCGGTAGCACTTGAGGATGAACGCCTTAGAATAATTTTGAAATTTCCCTCTTCAATAATGGTTTCCTGAAGATCGGAGCTGTTGACAATGTCAATAAGCTGCTTGATTTCGTTAAGGTTCATGATAATGTTACTTAGGTTATAAACACAGGTTCTGGTCAATCATCAGTCGCTAGTTACTTTTTAACTCTCTCTATGTACTCTCCAGTTCGAGTGTCGACACGAATAACACTTTCTGTCTGGATAAACATCGGTACGCTCACTTCAGCACCTGTTTCGAGGATTGCTGGTTTCGTCCCGCTGGTTGCTCTGTCATCCTTTGATGCCGGGCTGGTTTCCGTTACCTCAAGCTCAACAAAGATAGGAAGTTCGACTTCGAGAATTGCCCCGTCATCTGAAAAGACAATAGTCACGGTGATTCCATCCTTCAGGAAACGGGATGATGAGCCAAGAGCAATCGTTGGCACATGTATCTGGTCGAAGGTATTATTGTCCATCATGACAAAATCAGTGCCATCCTGATAAAGGTACTGATATTGTTTTCGCTCAGTGACAATAAGATCAACGGATTCTGATGCGCTGAAGCGATACTCGACATTTCTGCCAGATTTCAGGTTTCTCATGTTTGCCTGGTAAAACGCACGCAAATTGCCAGGAGTACGGTGAATAAGGCTTTCAATGCTGTGAGGTTCCCCCTTGAAACGGATAATTGACCCTTTGGAAACGTTACTGATTGGAATCATAAGCTGGAAAAAAATGTCTTGATACGAGTTAAAATTCTTTGGATAATGAAAGCAAATATAACACAGTGCATGACTAATACCAATTGCCTGGTATCCAATCATCGATAATGGTAAAAAGGCATTGCATCTTTGTCTCCTGCTGTTTAAATTCGTTCAGGCGATGGCGTTCGTGCAGGGCAGGAATTTTTTGTATAACAGTTGCTTTTGTATGTTGAAAAAAGATAGAGAGTCCGATCGTTGCAGAGCAGGCAAAGTTCTCCAGGCGGGATGGCGAAGAGTGCTCTGAAGGTATTTATTTCTCTCAATTGAAAGCAGGATGAGGGAGGGGATGTTCTAATGTCCGGGTCAGGACCGCTGGCTGTTGGGGAGAGGGGTGAATGCCGTGGCCGAGATCCTGCGGAATTGGAACGTTATTTCCATTTCTGCCAAGAACGTCGTGAAGTGTAAACCGGGTAGAGCGTTAAAAGATCTGATCAGTTAATGTGTGATGATCTGATAAATTTTTTTTGAAGCCTGTCAAGAGTTTTTGCCTGATGGGCTTTTATCTTTAATAATGCAGCACTATGGCCACAAAAGTTGTCCTTGATTTTGAAAAGCCGCTCTTTGAGCTTGAGGCCAAACTGGAAGAGATGCGACAGTGTCTCCGGAGCAGCACGAGAGAGCAGACTCAGGCTGAAATTGAGGTACTCAATCATGAAATTGAGGCCTTTGAATTGAAAGTTGATGCCCTCCGGCGCTCTATTTATAAAAATCTTACCAGGTGGCAGCGAGTTCAACTAGCACGTCACCCCGAAAGGCCCTACACGCTGGATTATATCTATATTATGACGAAAGAGTTCGTCGAACTGGCTGGCGACCGCCATTACAGCGACGATAAAGCTATTGTCGGTGGCTTTGCACGACTTGAAGAGAGTTCTTCAGGGTTTTCTCAGCCTGTGATGATTATAGGGCATCAGAAAGGTCGTGATACAAAATCTAACCTGTATAGAAATTTCGGTATGGCGCAGCCTGAAGGATACCGAAAGGCTCTCCGTTTGATGAAGCTCGCTGAAAAATTTCGCAAGCCAGTCATTACCCTTATTGATACACCGGGAGCATTTCCTGGCATTGAAGCTGAGGAACGAGGACAGGCAGAGGCCATTGCCCGAAATCTTTTTGAAATGGCGAAGCTTACAGTGCCGATTATCTGTGTGATTATTGGTGAAGGTGCAAGTGGTGGAGCTATTGGTCTCGGAGTTGGCGACCGAATCATCATGGCTGAAAATAGCTGGTATTCTGTGATCTCTCCTGAAAGCTGCTCATCGATTCTCTGGAGAAGCTGGAATTATAAAGAGCAGGCAGCAGAGGCACTGAAGCTTACCGCAGAGGATCTTCTTGGGCAGGGGATTATCGATCGAATTATTCCTGAGCCTGTTGGTGGAGCCCATACCAATCCTGATGCTATGGCAGCAACACTGAAAAACATTCTCATCGAGGAGCTTAAAACTCTTTTGCCGAAAGACCCAAAGCTGCTTGTTCATGACCGGATCGAGAAGTTTTCAGCGATGGGGGTGTGGCAGGAGGAGGCTTGAGAAATATGGATAAAACGAAAAAGCCTGTGCTCAACACAGGCTTTTTCGTTTTATCAGCTTCTGAGCCTTTACTTGATTTCATAAGAGTTGTCACCTTTAACCGACACCATATCTCCCATTGCCTGGTGTCGAACAGGCCATGGAATTAACGTCGCCAGACGGGTAATCACCCCTGCTACTTCGGGTGATATGTTGTATCAATTCCGTACTGATGTTGTTCAATTGCATTTTCTCCAGTCAATACGTTTCAGTATGAAGATTACAATCAATAGGTATATTGGCATTCATCGAATTTCATAGAAATATTTGCTGTCAGTTTCCTTCCGTTAAACGCGAACAAGCCATTGCCGTTCTTGATGCAGCCGATGAATCCGTGACAGCCGATACGCATGCTTTTTGAGTCACTCGAAATTCCTTATGCGAGCGGGAAAAGCTATATTGTTCTTCGTTAATCCCCTTGACTTATGGAGCTTGAACCGTATTACGTAAAACGCCTCTCATGAACGAGAGACCCGTCCTCTCTCCCGGCCAAGAGCGCATCACTGGCGTTGTTGAGAAGGTGAGCTTTTTCAGCGAGTCGTCAGGGTTCACTGTCCTGCGTCTCAAGATAAAGGAGGATCGTGATCTGGTAACGGTTGTGGGGTGTGTCGCCGCCGTTATCACAGGTCAGCATATTGAGGCGGTTGGCTGCTGGCAGAACGACAAATCGTGGGGGATCCAGTTCAAGGCCACGCATCTTGTGGTTATTCCGCCCGATACGCTTGAGGGTATCAGTAAATATCTCTCCTCCGGCATGGTCAAGGGGATTGGTCCCCATCTGGCGAAGGTGCTGGTGAAGGCATACGGAATGGAGGTCTTCACGGTGATTGAGGAGCATCCTGAACAACTGCTTGGTCTGCCAGGTATTGGCAAAAAAAAGTTGCTGCAGATTATTGCCGGCTGGTCGGAGCAGAGGGCGATAAAAAAGATCATGCTCTTTCTTCATTCGCACGGAGTGAGCACGTCGAAAATTGCAAGGATTTTTCGGGTCTATGGTGATGATGCCGTGGCGATGGTGAGCGCCAACCCCTATCGCCTGATCCATGATATTCCAGGAATCGGGTTTAAAAGCGCTGACCAGATTGCCCGGAACATTGGCATCCCCATGGATTCCCCCCTGCGTGCGCGGGCGGGCATCGGGTATACCCTTCAGGAGCTCTCCCTTGAGGGGCACTGCAAGGTGCCTGAGCCAATGCTGCTCGAAGCCTTCAGGAGGCTCTTGACCATGCCCGAATCGGTTCTGGATGAGGCGCTTCGGCAAGAACTCTCCATTGGCACCATTGTTGCCGTTGAGGAGGAGGGTAAAAAAAGTTACTACATGGTCTCGCTTTTTCGTGCCGAGACGGGAGTTGCCAAGAGTATCCGCCGTATCATGCAGGGGGTGCTTCCATGGAAAAACCTTGATCCGGCAACGGTGATTCCGAAAGCGGAGAAGCAGTCAGCCATTGAGTTGTCGGAATCGCAGCGCAGTGCTGTGGCACTGGCACTGTCGAGCAAGTTTCTTGTCATTACCGGCGGGCCTGGCGTGGGCAAGACCACCATCATCAACACTATTCTCAACATTCTTGAGGCGCAAGAGCTGACGGTGCTTCTCTGTGCACCCACAGGGAGGGCGGCCAAGAGGCTGTCGGAATCGACCGGCATGGAGGCGAAAACCATTCACCGGCTGCTGGAGTTCGATCCATTTCTCCGCGACTTCAGGCGTGGCCATTCCAATCCACTTGAAGCTGATCTGGTGATTGTGGATGAGGCCTCCATGATTGATGTGGTGCTGATGAATCGCCTGCTGGCGGCCATCTCCAGCCGTTCAGCCCTGATGTTTGCCGGTGACGTTGACCAGCTTCCACCTGTCGGGCCGGGATTTGTGCTGGCTGACATGATCAATTCCGAAGCTCTTCCGGTGGTGCGCCTGACCGAGATTTTCCGTCAGGCAGAAAGCTCCAGAATTATTGTCAATGCTCACCGTATCAACCGTGGAGAGTTCACCCTTCCATCCCACGATGCAGGCGCAGAGCTCTCCGATTTTTATGTGGTTCCATCGGAGAGTACGGCGGATATTCAGCGCAGGCTTCTGCTGGTGGTGGCCGACCGCATTCCTGAACGCTTCGGGATGGATCGGCTGAACGATATTCAGGTGCTGACCCCCATGAACAAGGGGCCGCTTGGCACCAGGGCACTGAATGCTCTGCTGCAGGAGCGGCTGAACCCGCACGCCCGCCGAAAAATTGTGCGCTTTGAAGTCACGTATGCAGAGGGTGACAAGGTGATCCAGTTGGTCAACAATTACGACAAGGAGGTCTTCAACGGCGATATCGGGCGCATTGTTGCGGTTGACGAGGAGGAGACGACGCTGAGTGTGCTCTATGATGGACGTGAGGTGCTCTATGAGTCCGGCGAGCTGGAGGAGATTGCGCTGGCTTATGCCATCACGATCCATAAAAGCCAGGGCTCCGAGTATCCGGCGGTGGTGATACCGCTCTCCATGCAGCACTTTACCATGCTGGAGCGAAACCTTGTCTATACGGCGGTGACAAGGGCAAAAAAGCTGGTGATGATTATCGGCGACCCAAAGGCACTTTCCACTGCCGTCGGCAACAAGCGCTCTTCACAGAGAATGACCGGTCTTGCGGCCATGATTTCGGGTGGAACGGAAGAGAAGCACTGGGAGTGAATCGTCGCTTTTTTGTTATATTTGCGGCCATGCTTTGCATCCTCCACGGTGAAGATGATAACCAACTATTTGTCAGTGTTATGAAGAGAATCAACCTGATCCGCCTCTCCCTTTTCCAAATGGGCTTCGGCATCATGCTCGGCTTTCTGCTTGATACCCTCAACCGGGTGATGACCACCGAGCTTCGCATCTCTGCCACTATTGTTTTTGGCTTGATAAGCCTCAAAGAGCTGCTGGCAATTTTTGGGGTCAAGGTCTGGGCGGGCAACCTTTCCGACCGCTCACAGATTTTTGGACTGAAGCGCACCCCCTATATTCTGCTTGGCCTGCTTTGCTGCGTCTTCTCTTTCATGCTCGCCCCGGCCGCCGCTTATGAGGTGAAAGTGGCCGGTGTCACCTTTTCAGAGATGCTTCCCGCCATGATGCGTGACATTGGTTTGTTGAAGCTCTCCCTTATATTTCTTGTCTTTGGTTTTGGTCTTCAGGTTGCCACAACCGCCTATTATGCGCTGCTTGCTGATACCGTCGGGGAAGAAAATATCGGCAAGGTTACCGGGGCAAGCTGGACGCTGATGGTGCTTACCACCATTGTTTCAACCCGTATTGTCGGCTCTTATCTTGATGTCTTTACCCCCGATCGCCTGATCACAGTGGCTGAGGTTGGTGGTTTTGTTGCGCTTGGACTTGGTTTGCTCTCTGTGGTTGGGGTTGAGCAGCGCAATGCCGAGATAAAAGAGGGGAAAGGCAAGCACGCGCTCTCATTTTCGCAGTCTCTCCAACTGCTCTCTTCATCGCCGAAAACCCTGCTGTTTGCCTCCTATATCTTTATATCAATCTTTGCGCTGTTTGCCAACGAGATTGTGATGGATCCCTTTGGTGCCCATGTGTTCGGTATGCCGGTGGGTACCACCACCAAGCTTTTCAGGCCAACTATGGGTGGCACCCAGCTTATCTTCATGCTCATCACCGGCTTTCTGCTCAGCCGTATTGGTCAGAAACGGGCCGCGCTTATCGGCAATATTTTCTGCATAATCGGTTTCGCATTGCTGATCGTGTCGGCTTTTATCCGTGATGTCGAGTTCCTGCGTATTGCCCTTGTGGTGACAGGAGTCGGTCTTGGCGCGTCAAGCGTCGCCAATATCTCTATGATGATGTCGATGACCGCTGGCCGCAGTGGTGTTTACATCGGTCTCTGGGGGACGGCGCAGAGCCTTGCCATCTTTATCGGCCATCTTGGCGCAGGGGTTATTATCGATTTGGTCTACTATTTTACCAGAGAGTATCTCTGGGCTTATGTGGCGATTTTTGTGATAGAGATTATTGCATTTGCCATTGCAAGTTTCATGATATCGCATATTTCAAAAGAGGCGTTCGAGGCTGAAAGTGAGGCAAAAATGGCTGAGCTTGCTCTTGCCAACAATCGTTGATGGTATGAAGTATGTTTTTGGGCCAGTATCATCAAAACGGCTGGGGCAATCGCTGGGCGTTGATCTGCTTCCATCGAAAAGCTGCACCTGGAACTGCCTCTACTGTCAGTTAGGCAAGACCAGGGACTTTGTCACCGAGCGGCAGGAGTTTTTTCCCCGTGAAGAGATTCTGGAGGAGATTCGTCAGTCACTGAAGGTCAGCACGAATCTCGACTGGATCACCTTTGTCGGTTCCGGCGAAACCCTGCTTTACAAGGGGATCGGCTGGCTTATTGCTGAGACGAAAAAGCTTACCACTGTTCCCGTGGCGGTTATCACCAACGGATCGCTGCTTTATTTGCCCGAAGTTCGTGAGGAGCTGCTCTTTGCTGACGCAGTGCTCCCGTCGCTCAATGCAGGGTCGGATGCTCTCCATAACAAGATTGATCGACCTGCCTCAGGATTGACGTTTCAGCAGCATATTGATGGGCTTGTTGCTTTTCGCCGCGAGTATACAGGGTGCTTCTGGATTGAGGTGATGCTGCTTGGTGGCATCAACGACAGCGATGAGGCACTGCACGATCTTGCCACGACACTGAAGAGGATTCATCCTGACATGGTGCATCTGGTTTTGCCAACCCGTCCGGCTCCTGAGCAGCAGGTGCAGCTTCCATCCAGTGAGCGTCTTGAACGGGCAATTACCATTCTCTCTGAAGTTGCGACGGTCGTGCATCCGCTCAAGGGAAGCATGGATCTGCGCAACGCTCCAGATCTGCTTGAGGCTGTTACCGCCATTGTCTCCCGCCACCCTGTGCAGCAACGCGAGTTGCAGAAGGCTGTTGCCGACTGCTCTCCCAACGATCGCGCAAAAGCTGACGAGGTGATGCAGGAGCTTTTCGCCACTGGCCGTTTCAAGCTTGTTGAGCACAACGGAGAGAGCTACTGGGTGATGCAGGAAAAGCCTCCTGTTGTGGTTTAATCATCCTCGCCGTGGTGCCCTCCGCCCCGTTCATGCTCACCCTCTCCACCCTCATCGCTGCCGTTGTGATGGCAGCGTATGCAGTTCTGGTAGTTGCGGATACCCTCATCCCGATGCGCAGCTTCAATGCTTGAAGGCGAGTGTTCATGGCAGTTATAGCAGGTGTATTTCTTGTAGTTACCGGGTTCAGTATGGCAGGTGGCGCAGCTTGCGCTGTGGTCGCCATCAAGGCTGAAAGAGTTCTCATGATCGAAGGTTGCCGGTTTCCACGCTTTTGTGGTGTGGCAGGCAAGGCAGTTTTCTTTGGCAAAACGGTGCAGGGAGTCAGCGGGTTTTTGACTGCTGTGGCAGGTCATGCACTTTTTTTGCTCGGAGGCACCAAGTGACTCATGCCGGAAACTTTTACCGTCAGCTTTTGTTGCAGCCACTCCTTTATGGTCGGTGTGGCACTCGATGCAGGAGTTATCGCTCAGGCCACGGTGAAAGAGTACTCTCTTGCCGTTTCTTGGGAGCACTTCTCCCTTCACGTTTTTCATGCCGATATCGCGCTGCTGGTGACAGCGAATACATTGCGCCGAAAGCGTTCCGCTGAATGGTTTATGACAGGAGAGGCAGTTGTTGTTCAGGTGTTGATGGCCTTGCGTCAGTGGGCCTGGACTGATGAGCTTTTCCGGGAAAGCAGTAATGAGTGTGACCAGTAGCAGCGCCGCAGTGGTAAAAAAAAGTGACGGTTTCAGCATGGCAGCTCTATGGGATAAGGGCTTTCTGCAGTTTGACAGGTGAGTGTAAAAGTTGTGCCAGTGTCGGGCACACTGTTTACTGACACCCTGATTTGTTGAAGATCAGCAAGTTTTTTGACAATGGAGAGGCCAAGCCCCAGCCCCCCTGTACTTGAACTCCGTGATTCATCAACCCTGTAAAAACGGTCAAAAATGGCATTCAATTTCTCCGCAGGAACACCTATTCCCTGATCGCTGATGCTGCAGATAACGTTACCTTCGTCGTGTTTAACCTCTATTGCTATTGAAGAGCCGGATGAAGAGTATTTGATGGCATTCGATATAATATTTTCGAAGATCATGTCAAGCATTCCGGGATCAGCCGAAATGTGTGCGTTGTTTTCCTGATTGACGGTGATTGCAATGCCTTTTGCCTGGGCTGTCGGAATCATGCGCTCTACCACATTTTCAACAAGAGGAGAGAGTGCTGTTACCACAATGTGTGGTGTCATTTTGTTACTCTCGTAGCGGGCAAGCATCAGCAACTGATCAATCAGACGTGCCATGCGGTTCAGCTCTTTGAGACAGAACTGAATTCTTGTTTCGTAATGTTCTCGTTCCCGTGGTTTGCGGATCAGCACCTCAAGGGTTCCCTTGACCACCGCCAACGGAGTTTTCAGTTCATGCGAGGCATCGGCAGTAAAATGTTTTTCACGTTGAAACGCATCCTGCATCCTCCCGAAAAGGGCATTGATGGTTGAGGCTAACCGATATAATTCATCGTGATGGAAGGGGAGCGGGATGCGCTGGTCGAGATTGCTCTGCGACATTCTTTCTGCTGTGGCAATCACCTTCTCTATCGGGCTGATACTTTTAATGGCAATGGAACGGGTGAGGAGAAAGAGTGGAAGAAGGATAACGGGAAATGAAAAGAGAAAGATGTCTTTCAGGTCGTGCAGAACGATCAGGGCATTTTTCAGAGGGACAGCCACAATCAGATACCCCTCGTTCTTTCCATCGGCATTGGTCAGTGGCACCTGTGCCTGACGAACCATTGATCCGCCAAAATTGCTGTTGAAATAGTTTGTTCCTGACTGATTTGGCTGAAATGCAAGGACGCACCAGGAGAGACTTGCTGATTTATTGATGACTTCACCGTTACTGTTTACCAACTGAATGAACTCGGGATCAAGCTTTAGCTTTTTTTTCTTGTGTTTCTCTTCTTCATGCTGATGATCTCCCTTTTCGTCATTGTGCTCCGCATCGATGTCCCTGAAGCTGTCAAATCCCTGAAAATTATTCGGAGATATATCAGAGTCGTCAAAAATTTCTGAAATCTCTTTTTTTATTTGATCGTCAAACTGTTTATAAACGATCTTCTCAACCATAAAAAAGATGGTTGTAAAGACTATGCCAATTAAAAATCCAGTTGCTATGGTATAGTAGAGCGCAATCCTGTTTCGCAGACTCATCACCGACAGCCCTTTCAATGCAGACGGCTTCATACCATTCCGGTTTCACGAACGATATAGCCAACTCCCCGGATGGTCTGGATAAGGTTTCCGCAACCGGCTGCTTCAAGCTTCCGGCGGAGAAAGGTGATATAGACATCAATGACCGAGGTGTCGGAGTCAAAATGGATATCCCAGACATGTTCAATGATTCGGCTTCGTGTACAGACCCGATCCTTGTTGCGGATCAGGTATTCGAGGAGGGCAAACTCTTTCGGGGTAAGAGTTATCTCGGTTGATCCGGCAAAGACCTGATGAGTCACAGGATTTATCGTAAGGCTTCCTGCGCTCAGTGAGTCATCCGCCCTATCCTTGTTTCGGAACTGCACCCTGATGCGTGCCAGCAGCTCTTCAAACTCAAAAGGTTTCTTGATGTAGTCATTTGCTCCGGCATCCAGCCCGAAGACAACATCCTCAAGGGTATCTTTTGCGGTGAGAAACAATATCGGCACCAGGCTGCCGGCTTTGCGTATCTGCCGGCACACCTCAATGCCACTTATTGCGGGAATCATCCAGTCAACGATGAGCAGATCATACTCATTGGTCAGCGCCAGATCAAGGCCGGACTTACCATCGTAAGCGACATCGACAGCAAAGTACTCCTCCTCAAGTCCGTCCTTGAGGAAGCCAGCGATTCCTGGCTCATCTTCAATAATGAGAAGTCTCATGCGTTGCGTGTTAGAAGTTAATCTTTATCGACAGCGGCACCCGTGGAGAGAGCTAAAATATCGCCCAGAAGCTCTTTCGGCTCTTTGCCATTGTTTTTTGCAATCTGTTCTACGGTATCAGTTGCTTCCTTGACAACAATTCCCTTTTTCCCGAGTTCCTCAACCAACGCGGTCGGAGTGGTTTTTACAACCTGTGCAACGGTCTCAAGAGAGGATGAAGCGAGGGCGTATGCAGCTAATTTTGCAGGACTCTCTTTCTCCTCTTCACCGAATATTGGCAGTACGGAGACGATTGTGGTGAGAAGCGCAAGAGCAATAATTCCAAGCGCAGGCTTTTTTGAAAAGTAACCGGTAAACTGCTTCCAGTTTGCAAAGAGATGAAGAGCAACTCCGCTGACCAAAAGCCAGCTCAGCCATTTATGCATCGGCTCCACAAGCCCGATTTCAATATCAAAAAAAATCAGCACTCCCGTGACGGCTGAAATGGTAAATGCCCCTACGGCAAGCGGGGTTGCCCATGATCTTATCGTTGTGCTCATAGTTTCGTTGATGTTGTTCAATTTAGTATTTTACTCTTTGTTGTTACTGCTTATAATGTAGCCAGGGGATTCTTAAAGGATTCTAAGGCGAACCTTAAATATTGCTTAAAAATCAGGGCAATTGAGATAACTCTTTTAACGGAAAGGTGATGCGATTTGACCATGAGGTTTTACGGATTCGTGAGGGTGAGCAGGTGAGTCTTGGAAAACGCCCGACACAGGTTGATCCGGTATACCGTTCAAAAAATGAGTACAAGGAGATGCTGGCTGACTATGTTGAGCAGTTGAGTAAACTGCAAGAGGTGCATTATGCCGATAATCGTTATGCGCTTCTGCTGATTTTTCAGGCAATGGACGCTGCCGGCAAGGATGGAATCATCAGACATGTGATGTCCGGCGTTAATCCGCAGGGGTGTCAGGTCTTCAGTTTCAAGCATCCCTCCGCTGAGGAGCTTGACCACGATTTTCTCTGGCGGAGCAATCGTTGTCTGCCGGAGAGGGGGCGTATCGGCATTTTTAACCGCTCCTATTACGAGGAGGTGCTTATTGTCCGTGTTCATCCTGAAATACTCACCATGCAGGGGGTGCCTGACGGGTTGAAGAACAAGAACAAAGTGTGGAAGAATCGATATCAGTCGATTACTGCGCTGGAGAAGCACTTGTATTGTAATGGCACCAGAGTTGTCAAGTTTTTTCTCCATCTCTCAAAAGAGGAGCAGCGGAAAAGATTTCTTGCTCGCATTGATGCCCCGGAAAAAAACTGGAAATTCAGCGTTGCCGATATTGAGGAGCGAAAGTACTGGAAGCAGTATATGGAAGCCTATGAGGAGTGCTTCAGGGCAACCAGCACAAAGCGTGCGCCGTGGTATGTGGTTCCTGCTGATGACAAACAGAATGCGCGGCTGATCGTGTCACAGATTATTGTTGACACCCTGGCAGAACTCGACCTCTCCTCTCCTGAGGCGAGCAAGGAGCGTCTGAAAGAGCTTTCCGATATCCGTCGGATGTTAATGGAGGAGAGTGAGTGAGTGGCGCTCTACCGTCAGTGAAAAAGAGTCAAAAGCGCACAGGGATATCTCTTTCGCGCAGGTACTGCTTGGCTTCAAGGATGGAGTGTTGACGGAAGTGGAAAATTGAAGCGGCAAGCGCGGCATCAGCGCAACCTTTGGTAAAACCTTCATAAAGATGTTCCAGGTTGCCAGCGCCTCCCGATGCAATAACCGGGATATGCACGGAGGTTGAGATTCTGCGGAGGATCTCGTTGTCGTATCCCTCTTTGGTTCCATCGCGATCCATACTGGTGAGCAGAATTTCTCCGGCACCAAGCTCCTGTACCTTCTGAGCCCACTCGAGAGCTTGATAGGGGGTTGGTTTTTTCCCCGAATGGGTATGGACAATGTAGTCATTCCCGATTTTTTTGATGTCGATAGCCACCACAACGGCTTGCGATCCATATTTTTCAGCAATGCGGGTGATCAGTTCAGGATCGTTGACGGCGGCAGTATTGACCGAAACTTTGTCGGCACCGTGGAGAAAAACCTCTTTTGCCCGTTCAACGGAGCTTATGCCACCACCGACCGTGAGGGGAATGAAAACCTCACCGGAGACCTTCAGCACCTCTTCAAGTGTTGTTTTTCTAGACTCAAGTGAAGCGGAGATATCGAGGAAGACAAGCTCATCTGCCAGCTCATTGTTGTAAAATCGTGCCTGTTCGAGGATGGAACCGGCATCTCTCAGCCCCTCAAAGTTAATACCTTTTACCACTCTTCCGTCCCGCACGTCGAGACAGGGGATGATTCGCTTCGCTAACATGACGGTGTAAAGATGAAATATTTTCTGCTCATGGTTTGATGGCTTCAAGCGTTCAGCACCACTCTCCTCTGAGTGCTATTTTTTTATCTTGCCAATGTAACCATTAATAGCTATAAATATCAGAGAGGAAAGGGTGGGCAGCACCAAAGAGGGGGCTGAACATCTCATTTTGATGCATTTTTTCGTAACCATTGACCAACGATTATGGGAACCACAACAAAAAAGAGTCCGAAACCGC
>Ga0194060_10000059_pt1 | contig 73002 bp, 66 predicted proteins | sample SepL225m_MetaG_FD_163427 | JGI IMG/M metagenome (GOLD analysis project Ga0194060, IMG submission 163427) | Anoxic zone freshwater microbial communities from boreal shield lake in IISD Experimental Lakes Area, Ontario, Canada - Sep2016-L222-5m | ecosystem: Environmental > Aquatic > Freshwater >... | reverse complement strand
GTCGTACTTCCCGGCCGCGATCATCTGTTCCAAGCTCTGACCATAATCAACTTCAACTTTTTCTTTAATTACTTTTTGATCTGGAAATCGCGTGAAAATATTTTCTATCTTGAGCGTGAAGATATCTTTGAAGAGCGGGCCGATATAGACTTTGGTATCCGACTTAATTTCGTTTTGATTGGTAGCGATTTGATCCGGGCGACAATCCAAAATAATTGGCGCATCTTCTTTCGGATTGCGAGTTTCGCGAATCTTGGCCACTCGCGGGTCGTCACCGCGACCGAAGCCTTGAATCGGCGCTTCGATTTCATACAAGAACACAAGCTCGTCTTTCGTGAGCGGCTCTTTCTTATTTATCTTTCGTTCGATGGCCGTGACCCGCTTCATGTCGGCGGATTGTTTGGCGTACTTCTCGCCATTTGGATATTCTTTTAGTTTCTTTGCAAGCACATCGGCAATATAAGCATCGGTGTTCTGGTTCGTACCAATGCCGCTAACTTCATTAAGATTGCCTTCGACAACATGAAGAGCAGCTCGCGGAATCTTCGGAGTCCCTTCTTCGTCCATTGAATAATAGATGGTTAAGTCGCCACTCGAAAGATAGTTTTTCGCCGTGGCATCACCCGCGATGCAAAGATTAGTATTGAAGCCTTTCAAGGTTTCGGTGAGCTTAGTTTCATCGGAACCTTTCTTGTATGTTTTCCAAACTCCACGGGTTTCTTTGAGTTGCTTTTCATCAAGCGGTACGAGCGAACGCAAAGTTTCGGCGTATAAAATCGGGAATTTATAACCTTTAGTTCTTTCTTTTTCTTGCTGATTCCCGGCATTGATACGGTCAAGCACCATGGCGAGCGCTTGGCTATTGAGTTCCGGATACGGTGCCGTGGTGCCTGGTTTGCGACCGGAATACTTGTTGGTTATGCGATCATAGCTTCCGGTCTGCAAAACTTCGCGAATCACATAGTATTTGAACCAATCCGGATAAGCGGCTTCGCCGGAGACGAGATAATCAATCCAAGCGTCGAGCGACTGGCGCTGATCTTCTATGACGGTTTCAGCTAGGCGATGCTTGGTTTCTTGTTTTACTCTTTCCGGAGCGCGTTCATAATCATCCATCTCACCACGTTCACGAAACATCTCTTCTTGATGTTTCCAATAGCTTTCTGGAATATCTGCGGCTTTGATGACGTATTTTTCGTGAAATCTAGTGCGCAATAATTCGATATTTCTTTCGCGTTTGCGTTCGTCAAGCTTTCCTTCTTTGTTTTTCGGATGCAAAACCGCATCAATGCGCTCGAAATAATTGCCTACGAGCTTTTCTTTCGGCACAGCTTCCCCGGTTTCGGTCTGCGTACGACTAGCCGCGCGCAAAACCGGCTTCGAGCCAGGCAAGTCAGAGTATTTTTGAGAGATAATATCGTTTTCCATAATACGGGCATTATAACAAAAAACCGCCATGGCGTGGCAGTCTTAATTGTTTCGTTCCAGGAATTTGAGTAGTGTCTCTTTTTTCAGACCAAGCGTACGAAGGTTATTCATCACTATGAAAGGCGGCAATGGATCATATTCAGGAATCACAATCAGCCTTAACGCACCAGCCTTTTTATAAATCCGATGATCACCTTTCATGCGATCAAATTCACAACCAACAGAAATAACAAATTTTACAAAAATCTTCCAGTCCACGGCCCCAAAATCCCCCATATTTTTTATACAGAAGCTAAAATATCCATTCGCATCATTGAGTGGTTCACCACCTCTGGTGGGACCATAATTTTTTTAACTTTCTTCCAACCAAGATCCTTCAATACCTGCTCTAGTGTTCCCATTCGAATGTGCTCCTCAAAAAAGATATCAACAATCTCGTGCCACATACGCTTGGCGTCTTCCTCGCTATTCCCACAAGTCGACAAATCTAAAGCCGGCGAATACGCAACATATGCGTTGCCTTCCTTAAAGATTGTAACAGGCAGCTTAACGGAAAAAACGTTTTTCATAACGCCGTCATATTAACAAAAACTATGTTAAAACACAATGCATTGATTAAATTCGCCCTTTTATTTTTTCCCAGCAAAACCAAGCCTCCAGTAATTTCCCGGCATCCAAATACGCTGTGCGCCAAAGTGAGTTTTGAAAAGTGAATAACCGTTTCCGGGGTCAAAAGGTAGCGAGCGTGGACCGACAGAAACGCCAAAATTACAGGCTTTTAGACCCCGCTCACGGGAACGAGTAAACCACCATTCAACAAGACCGAGCATCGGATGCATCCGGCTAGCTTCCGGAATAAAAAAACCGAGAAGATACAAACTATATTTGGCCTCGTCGCAGTGGATTCCGATAAACCCTGCAATAATCCCCATGGTTTCGTGTTCAGCGAGCATAATATCAACCGCGTCCGGATGCGCGATTTGATGCCGCTGAACCTCGGCCATAAAAACATCTTGCATATCCATCGGCACTTGCGAACGGATATAGGCCGGCAACAATTCTTCTAAAGTTCCGAGGCGTAACTTTATTCCCGGAGTTTTTTTAAAAACCTTCAAATGGCGGCGCGCCTGCTCGCTCCATGATTTTGTAAAATCACCTTCAGTCAGCCATGAAACTGACTTGTGCCGAGCACCGGTCACACGCGCAAAACCAATACTCTGCTCACGCGTCGGGCTTCTCCCCGGCAACCACTCATCCAACTGAAAAAGCGACTTGCTCTTGAGTCTTGGCGGAGGCAGAGCGTCGCGCGTAAAACTTCGATACCAAGTTATGACACGGTTTGAAACCACCTGAATCGTCACCGAACGGTCGGTGATAAAAAGACTTTTTGGATCAATAAAAGTCGCCGCATACCAAGGCGTCGATTCGTGCGGAATAAACCAGTGATTCGGAAGTAGACTCACATCCTTAACCCAGCGCAAGCGTTTCAGCGGGTCATTCATAAGTCGTCAACTAACATACATAACAACACGAATCGGCGCGACGGTGTTCCCTGCGCCCTCCTCCGCGCGTGTAACGCTGCGGTGAATGCTCGGAAACACCAATCGTCGCCGATTCGTCTACCTTACAACATTTAGCCGCCGACTTCCTCCGCGATTTCCATGAGCCTGTTATATTTCGCGACCCGTTCGCCGCGCGACATCGAACCGGTCTTGATAAATTCCGCATTCACCGCGACCGCCAAGTCAGCAATGGTCGTATCTGTAGTTTCGCCTGAACGATGAGAAATCACCACTTTATAGTTGTACTGTTTGGCAAGAAGGATCGTTTCCATGGTTTCGCTAAGCGTACCAATCTGGTTCAACTTAATCAAAATCGCATTTCCAACACCCAAGCTGATTCCCTTCTGCAAACGCTCGGCTTTCGTGACAAACAAATCATCGCCAACCAGCATCATTTTTTCTCCGTTAGCTTTGGTCATTTCGACCCAGTTCGTCCAATCATCTTCTGCCAAGCCATCTTCCACCGAAATCAGCGGATATTTTTTCGCCCAGTTCGCAAACATCTCAGTCATCTGCGACGACTTATATTTCACTTTATCAGTTCGCAAAATATATCGGGCTGATTTTTCATCGTAGAATTCGCTCGCCGCCGCATCAACCGCAATCGCGATATCCTTTCCAGGCTTGAACCCGGCTTTCTTGATGGCCGCGACTAACATATCCAAAGCGTGGATAGTTTTTCCGACCATCGGTGCATATCCGCCTTCATTTCCAACGCCTGTTGATAACTTCCGAGCCTTCAAAATAGCACCCAAAGCATGAAAAACTTCAGCCGCAATTCGCACGCGTTCAGCCATTTTCTTGGCACCAACCGGAACCACCATGAATTCCTGAAAATCCAAATCAGTATCGGCGTGGCGGCCACCATTCAAGATATTGACCATCGGCATCGGCATTTTATAGCTTGAATAGCTCAAGCCGTACGCCTCGCGCAGATATTTGAAGAGCGGCATCTCTTTGCCTCTTGAAGCCGCACGCGCGACCGCGAGCGAAACTCCCAAAATCGCATTCGCGCCCAGTTTTGATTTATTCTTGGTGCCGTCGAGTTTGATCATGGCCGCATCAATCGCTTTTTGATCAAGCGCGTCGTGGCCGAGCAAAGCCGGCAAAATCTTGTTATTCACGTTCGCGACCGCTTTCTTCACACCCTGACCGCGATATCGCTTAACATCTCCATCGCGAAGCTCGAGAGCCTCATGAACACCCGTTGACGCCCCAGACGGCACCGAAGCTATACCACGAGCACCGTTATCAAGCACAACGGTCACCGAAACCGTCGGATTTCCGCGTGAATCAAGAATTTCATGAGCATGGATATTGGCGATTTTCATAGGGGGTAAAAAATCAAGAAAACAATAAATCAAGAAATCAAAAATACACACAACATGATAACACAAAAGACGCCTAATGCTATTAAGCGTCCTCAGTGTTGTGTTTTTTTGATTTATTGATTTCTTGATTTTTTGTCCCGCGTCCTGTCCCTTAGTTTCTTGATTTATTGATTTCTTACTTACTCTATCTCGTAAGTTAAAGTAACACTCGAAGAAATATCCTGTGTTCCCGGCTGAATCGTCGGAGCCGGAGCTGCCGATGGCGCCGCACCAAGCATCATTTTGTCATAATACATCGGGTATGGTGTCGGGTTATAGCCGCCTTCCGAATAGTTTACGACCTTTCCAAGTTTAAATCCGGCCTGTGAAGCCATGGTCTGTGCCTTGGTCTTTGCTTTCTCAACCGCCAAAGCACGGGCCTGATCGACATATTTATCCGGGAATTCAACGCTAAACTCTAGGTTTCCAACGCGATTCGCGCCAATAGAACCAGCGGCCTGAAGCACATCTCCAGCTTTGGATAAATCACGAATCTTGATTTCCAAATCCTGACTAACCGTATAGCCCATAAAAACCTGGGCATTATTGGTCCAATTATATTTTGGCTGAATGCCGTAGCTCGTCGTCTTTAAATCTTTTTCATCAATTCCCAAAGCCTTCAATCGCCCGAGCAAATCATTAAACCGCTGAGTATTCACCTTCTGCGATTCTGCGATTTTGAAACCGTCGATACTCAAACCAACCGAAAGCATGGCGATATCTGGAGAAATCGTGACTTTATCATCCGCGCTCACGGTCAAAGTGTGACGCTCGAGCGGCAGAACGCCAACTTGCTTTTTTTGCGCATTCTTATAGCCGGCATCAACGAACAACCAGCCCGTCAAAGCCAACCCAACCATAATCATGATGACCATTTTCCCCATGTGGCGACCGCAATGGCCACCGCATCCCTGTACACCGCCTTCTTTTCCGTCAGTACCAACACCGCCGCAGCAGTTCATGCCCATATAAATTTGGTTAGATATTAAAGCGACTATATTATATGCTCATTAGACTAAAAAATACACCGCGTAGAACGGTGTATTTCATTAAATATTTTTATTTTTCCACAAGCGGAATCAAACCAGGCAGCATCCGACCCGACAAAAACTCGAGCATGGCGCCTCCGCCTGTCGAAACATAGCTAAAAGCCTGTTCCATGCCCGACATATGCGCGACTTCCAAAGTTTCGCCGCCGCCAACCACGCTAAACGCACCAAACTGGGTTCGCGCTGCAACCGTGCGCGCAAGCATAATCGAACCGTGCGCAAATGACGGGATTTCGTAGATGCCCATAGGGCCGTTCCAGACGATAGTCGAAACCCGATCCAGAATTGCGCGATATTCGCAAAGCGTAGACAAACCAACATCAACGATGATTTCATCCGACTCAATCGCGGTCGGCGGAACCATGCGCAAAGGCGCTTTATCAGCCAAGCGCTTCGCAACCACAACGTCAATCGGCAAAACCAAATTCTTATATCGCACGAGTTTCGCGGCGGCCTTAACTTCTTCCGATGCCGCGAGCGACTTTCCGACTTCAAACCCACGCGCCTTGAAAAACGCATTCGCCATCGCTCCACCAACCAGAACCAACGAACCCTGCTTCAAGAATCTTTCCAAAACATCAATTTTTGATGAAACTTTTGCGCCGCCCATCACAACCACTAAACCGCGCGGGCGCTCTTCCAAAACGTGCATTTGATGCTGAACCTCCTGCGACAAGCCAATTCCGGCGTATGAATCCAAGTGTTTCGTGATGCCGAGTACCGAAGCATGTGCACGATGCGAAACCGCAAAAGCGTCATTCACATACAGGTCCCCGAGCGAAGCCAAAGCTTTTGCAAACTTAGTATCATTTTTTTCTTCGCCTTTTTCAAAACGAAGATTTTCAAGCATCAAAATTTCGCGATTCTTGAGCTTCAAGACCGCAGCCTTGGCCTTCGGGCCCACAACATCGCCGGCATATTTGATTTTCATGCCGACAAGTTTCGCGAGATGGGAAGCCAGCGTTCGTGTTGAAAGCGAAGGCACGACGCGACCGTCCGGACGTCCCAAATGCGTCATGAGAACAACCTTAGCGCCGCGATGGACCAGCATGCGAAGCGTCGTCAAAGCTCTTTCCAATTTTGTCTCTGATCCTTCCGTCGCGCCATTAAAATCAACCCGCAACAATACGGTTTTTCCGCGCAGTTCACCCGCTCCCGAAATAGAACGAAGTCTCATAGTATCATGATTTGATGCTCTAATTATACCACGACTAAAAAAGCTCCCGCGGTCGGGAGCTTTTTTATTATTAAATCTTGCAAGCCACGAAGCAATCAGAATATTTGGAATCAACCTTCAGAATGTGATGAAAGAGCCACGATCCGGCAAAAGCCGCTATTTCCCCGACCAAAATACGCGGATCATCTTCGGCGCGTACGCGTGCCATATACTCTTTGACATCATGACGAAACTTATTGTGCACCTCAACGTGCGCTGCCACTTCCGGATATTTGCATTTTTCGAAGAGCTCTTCTTCCGTTCGCAAGTGATAAAAAGCGTAGTCTTCAAGCTCGCTTATGAGCGCGAGAACCGATTTTTTTGACGCCGTCTCGCCCTCAAGTTCATCAAAAACCTTGTTCGCGAGATCGAAGAAATGGTGGTGCTGTTCATCAATCAGATCAACTCTAACACTGTATTTCTGGCTCCAAACAAATCTTTCATGCATATGACTGCTATTATAACTCAATTCTATTTTGAATCAGGCTTAAGATATACACTAATACCGTGCCTAAAAACCTGCAAAGCATAGCGCATCGGCAAAATCTTCATAAAATAATCCAGGTCGGCTATTTTTCGAAGATAGTATGCGATGCGACCGCGAATATGCAGCGACCCGACGGTTGCGACGGCATATTTTCCGCCAAGCGTGACCACCGAAGGCCATCTTGTCGGTAGCTTATATGAAACCAAAGTTTTATTTTTCAAAAGTCGACAGATATTATCAGCCGCATATTTGCCTTCAAGCATGGCTGATTGCGCCAAATACATAACCGGCTTCTTGGTTTCCTCCTGAATCAAAGACGTGGCGTCGCCGAGTGCAAAAACATCGCTCTCGCCTTTCACTAGAAATTCCGATGAAATCACGATGCGCCCAGATTGATCTAACTCAAAAGGAAGCGTGCCGACAACTTTTGACGGCTTGATGCCGGCAGTCCACAAAACCATATTCGCTTCGATTAATCGCTCGGTTTTATCAACCGCGTCTTCCGAAGCTGGCCCGACTACGACACCGGATTCATTCACTTCCAGGACCTTATTCTGAACCAAAACTTCAACGCCAAGAGCGCGCAATCTTTCCTCGGCCCACCGACGCACCGTCATATCGTTTCCCGAAAGAAGAGTCGCGCCGGAATCGATAATCGTAATCCGCGCGTGACGGTGACGAATTATTTCCTGTTTACGAAGCTCTTCAAAAAATACGGCGAATTCAGCCGCTACTTCAACTCCGGTCGCACCGCCGCCACAAATCGCAACACTCACAACTTCTTCCGTACCGCTCAAATGACTGGCGATGAATTTATTCAGGCGCTTTCGAACATTCAAACCATTTTCAATAGTTTTTAGCTTGAACGCATATTCGTTCACGCCTTTGATTTCAAAATCCTTTGATTCACTCCCGAGTGCCACAACCAAATAATCATAATCGAGCAACTCGCCGTCTTTTAAGAAAACCTGTTTTGATGTTTTATCGACACCGGTAATTTCCGCCCGCTTAAAACTCAGATATTTTTTTCCGCTGAGTTTTGAAAAATCATTTAAACTTACACAGACGCTTTCACGCAGCTCATAAACGCACCCTTTGGAAGAATCACTAAGACAGCCACTCGCGATTTGATAAAGCAGCGGCGTGTAAAGATGAGCCGGATTTTTGTCGACAAGCACAATTTCGCAATCGTCGCCACACTTCTTCGCAAGCTTTAAAGCACAAGCGAGACCGCCAAAACCGGCGCCCAGAATCACAACCCGCGGTTTTTTATTTTCGTTTTTCATGAAAGGACAGCCGTCATCATGATTAAATGTTGTCACCCCGGGCCCTCATCGTCATCCCAAAGTTTTCTAGTTGTCATCCCGAAGCCGAGGGATCTAGTAATGTTTATTTAAGCTTTTTTGCAAATTCAAGAGCCATATCGGCGAGCCGGCAAGAATATCCCCACTCGTTATCATACCAAGCCACAACTTTCACAAAATCCCCACCAACAACCTTAGTCAAACCTAAATCAACGATAGAAGATGCCGGATTTTTTATAAAATCAGAAGAAACGAGCGGCTCTTCGGTGACTTCCAAAATCCCATTCCAACGCGAAGTCTTGCTCATCGATTTAAACAAATCGTTGATTTCTTTTTCAGTCGTATGCTTTCGAAGCAAGAAGGTAAAATCCGCGAGCGAAACCACACTCGTGGGCACACGAATCGAAAGCCCGTCAAACAAGTCTTTTAATTCTGGAATCGCCTCCGATACCGCAATCGCCGCACCGGTTGAAGTCGGCACCATATTCGCGGCCGCTGCACGCGCTCGACGTAAATCCTTATGCGGACCGTCCTGCAAGTTTTGATCAGCGGTATATGAATGAATCGTCGTCATCAAAGCGCGTTTCACCCCGAAATGCTCGTGCATGATGGCGGCGACCGGCGCGATGCAGTTCGTCGTACAAGAGGCATTGTTTATCACCTTGTACTGCTTGCCGAGCTTCGAGTGATTCACACCCAAAACGTAGGTCGGCACAACGCCACCCTTAGCCGGCGCGCTGATTATAACGCCCTTCGCACCAGCCGTGATGTGCTGCGAGGCGCCTTCTTCGGAAGTAAATCGCCCGGTACATTCCAAAACGATATCGATTTTTTCCGCTTTCCAAGGCAATTTCGTCGGCTCTTTTTCGGCGTAAACCCGAATTTTCTTGCCGCCGACAATCAAAGAATCCTTCGTGGCTTCAACTTTCTGATCATAAGCGCCGTAATTCGTATCATGACGCAATAAATGCGCAAGCGTCGCCGGATCAGTCAAATCGTTAACCGCGACAACCTCAAATCCCTTTTTCAAAAAACCAGCTTTCAAAACGTTGCGCCCGATGCGCCCAAACCCGTTGATGGCAATTCGTGGCATAAATTCAATAAATCAAAAAATCAATAAAACAAGAAATCAAAAGACATTATACCATTTTCAAAAACAAAAACCGCGGCAGATACCGTGGTTTTTGTTTTTGTTCGTGTGAGGTTCGGGTATGCGATATTTTGGCCGAAGTGTGCGACGAGCAATCAGCCGTACCTTTGCTCGTCGCAGCACTCGGCAAAATATTGTCGTATCCACCGAGTTATTTCTTAATCATGTATCTCGTAAACCGCGAGACTTCGATTTTCTCTCCAATCTTTGCCGAAGCTTCCGCAATCATCTCCCCGACTTTCTTCGCATCATCTTTTACGAAAACCTGTTCGAGAAGACAAATATCGGAGAAATATTTATCGAGCTTGCCGGTCAAAATCTTTTCGATAACGTCAGCCGGTTTGTTCTGAGCCTTAAGTTCGTCGATATGAAAATCTTTTTCCTTTTCGACGACTTCGGTCGGAACATCTTCGCGCCTCACGTAAAGCGGATCAGTCGCAGCAATATGAAGAGCGATATCGTGAGCGAGTTCCTGGAAAGCTTCATTTCGTGCCACGAAATCGGTTTCGCAGTTCACCTCAACCATGACGCCGACCTTGCCGGTTCCATGCGTGTAGCAAGCGATGAGTCCCTCTTTCGCCGTGCGTTCCGAAGCTTTCTTAGCAGCTTTCAATAAGCCCTTCTTGCGCAAGATATCCATGGCCTTTTCCTTATCGCCACCGGCTTCTTCCAAAGCACGCTTAGCATCCATCATGCCAGCACCTGACGATTCACGAAACTCCGCAACCATCTTTGCGTCGATCATAATGTCGTGTAGCGTGTAACGCGTAACGTGTAACGACAACGTTGAAAGAGTTGACGATGCACGATACAGGTTACACGATACAAGTTTTAATTTTATTTCTTTCCCGCAACTGCCGCGACCGGAGCCATGACCGGAGCCGGAGCTGAAGCCTTCGCAGCAACTGCCGCCGCCGCTGATTTTTCCGCCGCAAGTTTCGCGGAGGCCTTTATTTTATCACCTTCAACACGACCCTCGCTCGCCGCTTCGGCAATCAGGTTCGCAATAAGCGTGATTGACTTCACTGCATCGTCGTTTGCCGGGATGCAATACTGAATACCAACCGGGCTCACGTTTGTATCGCACATGGCGACAATCGTGGTATCAGAAACCTTGGCTTCATCAACTGCGGTCTTTTCATGGCGGGTATCAACCACAAACATGATTTCCGGCTTCTTTTCCAAATCCTGGATACCACCAATCTTGTGTTCGAGCTCTTCGATTTCACGGGCGAATTCGAGCTGTTCGAACTTGGTGTACTTTTTCAAAGCACCAGTTTCGTGCTGGAACTTCAAATCCTTCAAGCGGCGAAGAACGCGCTTGATCTGGACGAAATTCGTGAGCGTACCGCCGAGCCAACGGTTCGTGATGTACGGCATCTGGCAGGACTTAGCGGCGGCCTCGACAATCGGAGCGGCCTGGCGCTTGGTACCGACAAACAAAACCACACCGCCGCGGGCCACAACGCCTTTCACGTATTCAAGAGTCTTCTCAAGGATGCGCGATGTCTTTTCGACGTCGATGATATGCACACCGTTTCGCGAACCAAAAATATACTGCTTCATCTTTGGGTGCCAACGGCCGGACTGATGGCCGAAGTGAACACCGCTCTCGAGCATCTCAACCAACGAAGGGAGCTTGGACATAACTATATATTTGCCCTTTATTTTGGCGTTAAGTGTTGGATTTAGTAGCGATGTCGCCCTACGGCCTGTGGCCTATGGCCTAACCCCTATCTACCCCCAACACATCCGCCAACCGCCGCTTTTATCATCTGAACATCTGCGACACCGAAGTATCGAGGGCGATATTCATCAAAAAGCGTGAGAAATAAAATGCCTTTTTCAAGGTGGTAGCGAGTGTACATTAAGCCGATAAACCACGCAAATCCACAAATCTACCTGTCCCCTGGTGACAGTCACCTGGGGACAGGTAGATCTGGCACAGAACGTTGACACAATCACTAAAACGTGATAGAAATCCTTCGTAATACGAAAGGAGGACCGTCTTGTTCATTCAAACATTGGCTGCTTTGATGCTCGCGGCGCCTCCGGCTACTCCGGAAACCGCAAAACTCAAACTCGCCCCGGAATGCTTCGCTTGGTCACCACGCGAAAACTGCGATCCGAAACATTCCCTGATCTTCCCAGTCCTTTTCAGAAGCCGGCTCAAAGACTACGAACTGATGCAGTTTGTCGGCAGCCGCTACGGCAAGCGCTGCAACCCGGTCGAGAGCAAACCCGGCAAGTGCCTCGACGATTTTCACATGGGTCTCGACATCAAAGTTCCACGCGGTACCCCGGTGGCTTCGGTTCGAGGCAATGGTCGCGTAATCGAAATCACGCCAATCAATTACTGCCTCCTCATCGAGTACGCCTGGGAAGAGCCGCTCGCGAAGATGACCCAGCGCGCCAAGTATTGCCACCTTGATAAGATCTATCCGAAGGTTGGCGATCGCATCGAAAAAGCCGGCACCGCGATTGGCGAAGTTGGCGACCGCGGTCACGCAAAGGGCGTTCACCTGCATTTCGAGCTCAGCGTCCCGCGTGGTCAACCGGTCAGCGAATGGGAAGAAGAAACCTGCGTACCGGATGTGCCGGCGAAAATCCTGGCTATTCCGTATAAAGAAGTTCGTTTCCCAACTATCGACCCGAGCTGCTACAGCTATCGGGTCGGATATCGCAACCAATAGCAGAACCGCCTCCACGGAGCGCGGTTCTTTTTATTTACCGTATAAACATCGCGTCGCCAAAGCTGAAAAAACGATATTTGAGTTCAATCGCTTCTTCGTAAGCGCGCATGATATTTTCGCGACCGGCGAGCGCGGAAACGAGCGCCAATAATGTCGACTTTGGCAAATGAAAATTCGTAATCAAACCGTCGATTATTTTAAATTCAAAACCCGGCGTGATGAAAATATTCACATCACCGGAGAAAGCTGTGATACAAGATCCCTCGGCTTCGGGATGACAGCACTGGCCGAGATGACAACGCGCGGCAACGCCCTCGAGTGCACGAGTCGTCGTCGTGCCAACCGCAATTACGCGACGACCTTCACGTTTCGCGAGATTAATCTTTTCTGTAGTTTCTTTTGAAATCTCAACCCACTCTTCATGCATCGGATGATTGGATAAATCATCAACTTTGATTGGCTGAAAAGTACCGAGTCCGACGTGAAGCGTGATACTCGCGAACTCAATCCCCTGCTTTTTCAATTCTTCGATTAACCGCGGCGTAAAATGAAAGGCCGCCGTCGGTGCCGCAACCGAGCCGGTTTCGCGCGCAAAAATCGTTTGATAACCCTCCAGCTTTTCCGGCGCCCGCTCGATATATGGCGGAACCGGAATCTCACCGTGCGCGTTCGCAAAATCAATCAGCTCGGAATCTGAAATCGATGGTTTCACAATCGCGGTGCCGTCTTCCGGCAAAGCTAAAACCGAAAGCGACACATCAAAACCCAAATCGATCACCGAGCCGAGTTTTAACTTCTTTCGCGGCTTCACAAGCGTCACCCAAGAATCGCCATGCGGGCGCACTAAAAAAATCTCAAGTTTCTTTCCGTCCACAGTACCGTGCAAACGAGCGCGAAAGACCTTGGTATCGTTCACAACAAGCAAGTCTCCAGCGCGCAAAAACTTGCCGATTTCAGCAAAAATTCGATGCTCAAAAGCCCCGGTTTTCTTATCTAAAACCAGTAAACGTGAAGAATCCGGCGGCTCGAGTCTGGTCTGCGCGATGCGCTCCGGCGGCAAATTATAGTCAAAATCGCTGGTTTTCATGATTTGTGCGTGGATTGACGGCTTAGAACCCCCATGCTAACCTACCGCCATATTTTTAGACAATCCCTTCGTCATGTTGAGCACAGCGAAACATCATGAACATGATCCTTCGCTACGCTCAGGATGACAACAAAAACACTATGCAGAAAGAAATCCACCCAATCATGAACGCCGGCATCAAAGTTCTCTGCGCCTGTGGCAACACTTTCGCGACCGACTCAACTATCAAAGAAATCCGTACAGAATTGTGTTCTGCTTGCCACCCTTTCTATACCGGCAAACAGAAGCTCGTCGATACGGCTCGCCGCGTCGAAAAGCTCGCCGGTCGTTTCACCGCCACGAAGTCTGTGGTCGGCACCCGCGGCAACAAGAAGGAACGCCGTGCGAAGCGCGACGATTCGAAGAAGGATTCAAAATAGCTACGAAAACGCGGCCAGCTTTATCGCTCGCCGCGTTTTTGATTATCCAAAAATCTTTGGGCTTATACGCGAGCGCGGTTTGGGAGTACCTCGCGGCGGATTAGGGGCGAGCAATAATCCGGCGCGAGGTACGTCCCAAAATCGCTCGCTTCGAGCCGACCATTTTGAAACACAAGCGCCACCTATAAAAACTCCACGCTTTTTCTTGCGGGCGGCACGAGAAAAAACACACATTCGTCGGCACTCCGCAACTAAGCTAAAATAAAGAGAATATGTCTTCATCTATCGAACAGAAAAAAATACGGCTCGTAGAGCTTGAAAAGCTCCTGAGCTCACCAGAAACTATCAGCGATCAAAAAAAGTTCGCTTCGCTTTCGGTTGAATACACCGCCGTTCGCGAGCTCGTTAACATGGTTGACGAACTTGAACGCGTCGAAAATAACATCAAGGGTTCTAAAGAAATCATTTCCGGGAGCGACATTGAGCTACGCGCCATGGCCGAAGCTGAACTCGTCGATTTATTAAAACGCGAAAAAGAATTGACGATTCAAATTGAAGACGAGTTGAATCCTCCTGATCCGCTGGACGGCAAGAACATCATCATGGAAGTCCGCGCCGGTGCCGGCGGTGATGAATCGGCGCTTTTCGCGGCCGAGCTTGTGCGCATGTACTCGAACTACGCTATTACCAAAAAATGGAAGACGGCTTTGATTTCGTCCTCCGTGAACGATGTCGGCGGTTACAAGGAAGCCATCATCGAAATCACCGGGCGCCAGGTTTACTCGGCACTCAAATGGGAATCCGGCGTGCACCGAGTTCAGCGCGTTCCGGAAACTGAAAAGCAGGGTCGCATTCATACCTCGACCGTCACGATTGTGGTTTTGCCGAAGCTTGAAGAGCTTGATTTCAAAATCGACATGAAAGATTTGCGCATCGAAGCGGCAACTTCGGGTGGCGCCGGCGGACAGTCGGTAAATACAACTTATTCGGCAATCAGAATCGTGCATATTCCGACCGGCATTGTGGCGCAGTGCCAGGACGAACGTTCGCAGGCACAGAACAAAGAAAAAGCGATGGAAGTTATCCGCACCCGTGTGTTTGATTTTTACGAAGAAAAGCGCCGTCGCGAGCACGCCGAAGCACGCAAGTCACAAATCGGTACCGGTGATCGCTCGGAAAAAATCCGCACCTACAATTTCCCACAAGACCGCATCACCGATCATCGCATCAACGAAAGCTGGCACAATATTCAGCAGATCATGGACGGTGACTTGGATCGCGTGATTACTAAACTCAAAGACGCTGAGCGTGCCCTACGCTCTTAGGGTATTACCCCGATTGTCATCCCGAAGCCGAGGGATCTTGACATACTAGATGTTTCGCTGCGCTCAACATGACACAAAGGACATGATCATTCGTTCACTACTCAAAGACGCTGGGAAGAAAATAAATCCGGCTGACGCGGAGTTGCTTTTGAGTTCCGCGCTTGGCATCACAAAGCTTCTCATGATCATGGAGCCGGAAAAACAGGTTTCGCCCGATCAAGAATCCGCCTTTCGCGAGCTAGTCGCGCGACGTCTGAAACACGAACCGGTTGCCTACCTAACCGGCCAGAAAGATTTTTTCGGCCTGACTTTTCAGGTCGCGCCAGGAGTTTTGATTCCGCGCCCGGAAACAGAAACGATGGTCGAACTCGCGCTTGAACACTTACGCTTTTGCAAGCGTCGTCACACGGTGATCGATATCGGCACCGGGAGTGGCGCGATTGCCTGCGCACTGGCCGCAAACTCGGGTGAAAAAATACTCGCGACAGAGTTTTCACCGGTCGCATTCAAAATTGCTCGAGAAAATATCAAGCGACTCGGCTTCGCGAATCGAATCGAGCTTCTCCCCGGAAACGGCTTGGCGCCGGCACTCAGCAAACACGCCTTCAAAGAAGCCGAAGAGCTGATTATTCTCGCCAATCTGCCATATATTCCGACACGCGATTGGGAAAAGTTAATGCCGGATGTAAAAGACTTTGAGCCGCGAGAAGCGCTCGACGGCGGCGCCGACGGCTTGGATTTGTACCGAGTACTACTGAATCAGTTAGAAGATATAAAAAAGCCGATGAGAGTGATAATGGAAATCGATCCATCGCAGACCGAGTCTCTGCCGAAGGAAATTATTAAGCGCTTTCCTGATGCTGAAATCACAACCTACAAAGATTTAGCTAACCTTAACAGATTTATAATCTTCACAAAATAACAAAACCGCCTATTCAAGGCGGCTTTGTTATTTATTCCTTAATTTTTACTTTTGAAACTCCATCCACAACTTCGACCCAAGTGGTTCCCGGAATGAAGCTCACCTCCCCACCTTCCTGACCGAAAAATCGCAATCTGTCCGCCGCCGAATCTTTCTTCCAAGTGCCATTAATCACCACGCCTTCACTTAAAATCATCGCCTTGCCCGTGCCAATAACCGGCATATCAAGCCGGCCCTTATCATCCAAAACCTTCGACGAAGTAATCATGACGGCAACGTTTTTAGCACGGATTTCCGAACCGTCTTCGTCTTTATGCCGAACGCGTCCTTCGTAACGAATGTAATCATTGGCTGCCGAATCATATTTCCACTCAGCCTCGTATTGATAAGTTGAAAAGTTGATGACAACACCAGCGTTTCCGGAGCGTTCATCGGGCTTTTTTTCATCGCGATATAACCACGGCGCGACCGGCCCAAAAGTGCGCGATTGGAGCGCGAACAAAGCGGCCATGTTTTCGGAATCAGTGTAGGCATTGTGCGGAGCCGCCCGAGTCTTAACGCGATAAATAGTTTTCGGCGAAAGCGTTTCACCAACATTGTAAATCAAGTTCGAATTTGCAATCTCATCAAGCGCCGCCGGAGAACCGCCGATATGCAAATACATGCCATTGAATTCTGACATCAAATCAACCGCATAAGGTCGCGCGCTGCGAACCGGGCCGATTTTTTTCACTTCATCGCCATTCGCAAAAACAGCCAAGAACCGCGTAATCCCCATCTCAACAGGAAGTTCAAAAACAAGTTTAGCCTTTGAAATTCCGGCCGGCGGTCGCGCTTCCAGAATATTATCGATCATGACGCCATAGATTCCGACTTGCTGTGAAGCCTCGAGCGCCACAACGACACCATCAAGCGCACGACGATAAACAATCGCTTCTTCGATTACCGGAGTTTCCGTAACCGGATTTTGTTTCGGCGGTGAAGATCTTGTAACTAAAGAATAGATGAGATATCCACCGAGCAACCAAATGAGTCCGGTGAGCGCAATCCCAATCAGGATCGGCGAGATGCCGCGACGACGCAATCTATTGGCTGCATTTTCGATTGTGTTAAACATGTGCCCTACATTATATCAAAACGCGACGAAATAACTCATCGCGTTCCGACTTTTTTATTTTTTTCACGCGGTGAAAGCTGGCCTGTAAAGTTGAGAAAGTGTACGAGGCCCATACTTCGACGAGCTATCAGCCGTACCTTAGCTCGTCGAGAGTATGGGCTCGCACTTTCTGTAATTATTTCTTAGCAGCCGGTTTCTTCTCTGCGGCCTTTTCCGGAGCCTTGGCGCCCGGCTTAGCGGCTGCACCCGGAGCGGCGGCAGCGCCCGGAGCGCCTTCCGCAACCTCTTCACCTTCCTTCTTCTCCTTCTTGAGCACTTCAACCTTCGAAGCATCAGCGTCGACGGCGGTATCAAGCTTGGCCATTTCTTCATCAGTACGAGGAGGAGCAACGAGCACGACGACTTCTTCTTTCTTGCCGACCGGTTCCATGCCCGGAGGAAGCTTCACGTCCTGAATACGCAAACGATCTTCGAAAGTCTTAAGACCGGAAATATCGACGTCGATGTGAGAAACGAGAGCTGACGGAAGACACATGACTTCGAGTTCGCCCAAGTTCTTAACGAGCGTACCGCTCAAGAACTTAACGGCAGCAGATTCGCCGACAAAGTTGAAAGCGATCTTCACGTGCAACTTCTCGTCCATCGAAACGGCGCGGAAATCGACGTGGATGATGTGGTCCGAAAGCGGATCGCGCTGAACTTCCTGAACGAGGGTCTTGATCGGAGCTTTGGCGCCTTCAATCGCGAGGTCAATAAGCGTCGATTCACCGGCTTCGAGCAACATTTTGTTAAAAATCTTCTCATCAACAGAAACCATGAGCGATGGCTGCTTTTTGCCATAAACGACGGCAGGAATCATGTTTTTGGCGCGAATAGCAACTGCTCCGACGGTACCGGCATCTGTACGAGGCTGTGCGTTCAAAACGAGAGTTTCCATATGTTATGAGACAAGGGCGTAGGCCATAGGCCGTAGGCCGTAGTTATGTCATTTTAAGACATCCTACGCCCTATGGCCTACGCCCTACGGCCTAATATTTATTGCAACAGAATGGGCATATTCTATGCGAATGAGCGAAATCGGTCAAGGTCGGGATGTTAGCGCTTGCCCTCAGACGCCACAGATTGCGCAATTCCCAAGGCAATCAGCATAAAAATGAGGGAGGAAGCACCATAACTCACGAAAGGCAAAGTAATACCGGTAACCGGCAGCATCGACAGATTCATACCTATATTTACGCTGAACTGGATAAGAATCAGAAACAGCACTCCGAGCGCTAGCATCGAGCCAAAATCATCGGCAGCATTCTCCGCGACCCTTACCAGACGATAAAAAGTGAAGGCAAAAGCCAGAAGCAGGATCAGCATTCCGACGAAACCCAATTCTTCACCGATAACCGAAACGATAAAGTCAGTCATCGATTCCGGTAAAAAGCGTAATTGTGATTGCGAACCAAAGCCGACGCCGCGCCCAAAAAATCCGCCGGCACCAATCGCGATACGCGCCTGGGTTACATTATAGCCCTGACCGAGCGGATCGGATTCGGGATGCATGAAAACCGTGATGCGATCTTTTTGGTAAGGCGCCATCATGAACCAGCCGGACGTCGCAATCAGAATCACGCCCAGAACAAGCGCGATAAATACCCGCTTGCGCAAGCCGACCACAATAAGATAGAGAGTCCACATCCCGAGAAGCACCAGGGCTGATCCTAAGTCTGGCTGCAACATTGTGAGCGCAACCGGAATGCCGACCAAGACAGCGCTCTCGAAAACCTCGCGCCATCGTAGTGAGTCTCGCGTGTGGGCCGCAAAATATCTGGCGAGCACAATAATAACTGCAATCTTCGCGCATTCAACCGGCTGAAAATTTATCGGTCCGATTTCAAACCAGCCAGTCGTGCCGCGAATAGCTTTGCCGAGAACCAAAACCGCGACAAGCATCGCGTTTGCAGCAACATAAATAATCAGCGAAAAAGAGCGCAGTGTTTTATAACTCATCTTCGCGATAAAAATCATGGCGAGTAGCCCAAGTCCAATCGCAACAAACTGCTTTTTGAGGGTAAAAAAAGTATCCGGTTCGCGAGAGAGCGAAAGAGAATATATGGCAAGCAAGCCATGAACCAGCAAGACCATGACCGAGAAAATCAAAAGCCAGTCAAGCTTGAAAAGAGATTTTAGAAACGACTGGAACATGTCTGACAGAGTAATGATAAAACCAAAAAGAGAAAAGGCTTCCCTTTGCTCTTTTATGTTTTGTTATTGGTTAACGGTCGGCTGGATTGGCTGAATCAGCATCTCGCGAATATCAAGCGGCGGAGCTTCCGAGACCCTTGCCATGTAAACTTTCGGATCCAAGATGTTCACATGCGCCTGAACTTTTGGAAAAGACCCGGACGGAACATTAAAGAACCAACTAACCTCAACCGTGCGAGTTTCACCTGATTTTACCTGATCAATAGTGATAGTTTGAAGAGCTGACGTTTGACCGCTCGCTTCCAGACTCACCAGAATCGGCACATTCCAGTACGAAAATCCGCCGTTGTTTTTAAGAGTGAAGCTGGTGCGCAGAATTTTTGTACCCCCGACTTCCACAAAGGCATTAGTCGGCTGGCCTAGTTCAAAAGTCAGACGCGAGGCCGCCCATGGCGCATAGGCTCCGATATCATGAGGGGAAACCCTCATCCAACGTAGTTCTTTGATATTAAAAACAGGAATCATGCTGCCCGGGTCATTGATTTTATACGCCGGCAAAGCAACTTCTTCACCCGGAAGCACAAAATCACTTAAGACTCCCGTCTCGGCGCTACCATAACTAAAACTATAATCAACCATCGCCGCCCAACCGGCATTCTTGTTTCCGACGCGGGCCACGAAATCAACCTTCCCATCACCCGCCGGAAGCGTAAGCGTGTCCGAGATAGACAGATTCTGCGGACTCAAACGTTCACGAACACCAGCAAAATCAACCTTGTCATTTTGCATCACGATTGCGAGCGCTCTTTCGCGCACGCCCTGAAGGAGTCCGAAATCGGCCATTCCGTATAACGAATAAATAGCCAGTAATGCGATAATCAGGCCAGCAATAATATAAAGCGCCTGCCTTATTATCAGCTGGTTTTTGGCATACAAATATCCAAGTTTTAGCTGACGCTCTGAAAGGCCGCTTGAAAACTCGTCCATACACAATAACTTATCATGATTTGACCTGTGCATTGTACCACTTCCGAAGCTGCCCGCGACATGATAAGCTCCGAGCACCAAAAAAACATGCGGAAGTTCTAATCCCTATCCTTATTATGGCTATCAAGAAAGTTGCCGGCGAATATAGTGCAAAACAAATCACAGTGCTTGAGGGTTTGGATCCGGTTCGAAAGCGTCCCGGAATGTATATTGGTTCGACCGGTCCAACAGGTCTTCATCACCTGATTTGGGAAGTTTTAGATAACTCTATCGATGAAGCGCTCGCGGGTCACGCCAACAAAATCACCATCCGACTTTTGCCGGATAGCATTGTTTCTGTTGAAGATAATGGCCGCGGTATTCCGGTTGACCCTCACCCGCAATTCAAAGTTTCAGCGCTCGAATTGGTTTTGACGAAGCTTCATGCCGGTGGAAAATTCGGCGACGGTGGCTATAAAGTTTCCGGCGGTTTGCACGGCGTCGGTGTTTCGGTTGTAAACGCTCTCTCAACTTTTTTGAAAGCCGAAGTTAAGCGCGACGGTAATTTATATGAGCAGGTTTTCCACATCGGTAAGCCTCAGGGCGATGTGCGCAAAACCGGAACTTCGCGCGGAACCGGTACGATCATCACCTTCCAGGCTGATAAAACCATTTTCGAAACCACCGAATACGATTTGATGACGGTTATTGATCGCGTTCGCCAGCAAGCTTATCTCACAAAAGGCATCGAACTTCGCGTCGAAGATCACCGCAATCCTGATGATTTGCATTCCTACGCTTTCTTCTTCGATGGTGGCGTCGCTTCGTACGCTCGCTATCTGAATCACAACAAGCAGGTCAAACACGAAACTGTTTTCTACGCCAACAAAGTCGTGGATGATGTTGATTGCGAAATCAGCGTTCAATATACCCAGGACTATACCGAAAACCTGCTCGCCTTCACGAACAACGTTATCAATCCTGAAGGCGGCACCCATGTTCAAGGTTTCCGCGCCGCACTCACCCGCGTTTTGAATACCTACGCTCGCAAGCAGAATATCCTGAAAGAAAAGGATGATAATCTTTCCGGCGAAGATGTGCGCGAAGGCATGACCGCGGTTATTTCGGTGAAAGTCGGAAATCCGCAATTTGAAGGTCAAACCAAAGCAAAACTCGGCAATCCGGAAGTTAAGGGCGCCGTTGAAACTTTCTTCTCGACAGAATTCGGATCTTGGCTTGAAGAGCATCCGCGTGAAGGTTCAAGCATCGTTGAAAAGTGTTTGCTCGCCGCCCGTGCCCGCCTAGCCGCTCGTGCCGCGCGCGAAACAGTTTTGCGCAAAGGTGTTTTGGATGGTCTGACTTTGCCAGGCAAACTTGCCGACTGTTCATCGCGCGAACCAGCGGAATGTGAATTGTACCTGGTGGAAGGTGACTCCGCCGGCGGCTGTTTTTCGGGTGACACAAAAGTAGCGCTCGCCGATGGACGCAATCTTTCTTTCAAAGAATTAGTCACGGAAGACGAGCAGGGAAAGGAAAATTTCTGTTATACAATAAAAGATGACGGCCATGTTGGCATCACAAAGCTCACCGCACCCCGCATCACGAAACGCAATGCCGAAACAATCAAAGTAATCTTGGATAACGACGAAGAAATTATTTGCACGCCAGACCATCGTTTCATGCTGCGCTCTGGCGAATATCGCGAAGCAAAGGATTTGGTTTCTGGTGATTCCGTGATGCCGCTGTATCGTCAAGTCTCACGACTCGGCAAGCGAATTACGATTGAAGGCTACGAAATGGTTTTTGATCCGAAGGACTCGCGATGGATATTCACGCACATGCTCGCTGATGCTTTTAATCTTGAAAACGGCATTTACGATGAAAGCGGTGAGCATCGCCATCACATTGATTTCAATAAGAAGAATAACAATCCAACAAATATCGCTCGGCTCGAATCCGATGCTCATCTTGAATTGCATCGCGAACATTGCGATAAAACACTGCGACGTCCAGAGGTTATGCACAAGGCTCGTCTCGCCCATAAAACTCCAGAGTATCGAAATTACATGAGCGAAACCATGAAACTTCAAAGCTCAGAACTAAGTGAGCGTGCAAAAGCACAATGGGAAAACGATGAATACAAAGCCTTCATGGTACAAAAATTCTTGGAATTTTACGCTTCGAACAAAGAATACCGCGTGAAGTCACAAGCTGATCTGCAAAAAGCGCAAAAAGCTTTTTGGGCGCTTCCGGAAAATCGAAACGCGCAGTCGCTACGCACAAAAGAATTTTTCACAAATCACCCAGAACGAAAGGCTGAACTAGCAGAACTTGCGCAAAAGCAATGGCAGGACAGCAGCCTCCTCGCCTGGAGATCATCAAAGACCAAGTCTCAATGGACGCCTGAATTCAGAGCGAAACGAAAAACGGCGTACGATAAAACCTATTTCACACACACAATGAGTTTGCTTCGTAAGGTTTTTGAAGAAACTCAAAACGTGAATGCTGAAATCTTTGAGAACGCGAGAAAAAATCGACGAGATAAAAATGTGCTTTCTTTCTCGACCTTCATAGAACGCTTCTTCGAGAATGATTCCGAAGCTCTCATCGAAGCCGTAGCGAACTACAATCATAAAATAAAGGACGTCATCGCAAACACCGAACGCCTAGACGTGTACGATATCGAAGTCCCAGGAACCCACAATTTTGCGTTAGCTTCCGGAGTTTTTGTCCACAACAGCGCAAAGCAAGGTCGCAATCGCGATTTCCAGGCCATTCTTCCATTACGAGGCAAAATTTTGAACGTCGAACGCGCCAGGTTAGATAAAATGCTCGCAAATAACGAAGTCCGCAATCTCATCATCGCGATGGGAACGAATATCGGCGAACAGTTCGATATCACAAAACTCCGCTACGACCGCATCATCCTCATGACCGATGCCGATGTCGATGGCGCCCATATCCGCACGCTTCTCCTCACGCTTTTCTACCGATATTTCCCGGAACTCGTGAAGCAGGGACATGTGTATATCGCTCAGCCGCCGCTTTATCGCGTCGCGCTCGGCAAAGAATTCAAATACGCTTTCGATGAAGAAGCAAAAGAAAAGATTGTCGCCGAATTGATTGCCGCCAAAAACGCACGAGCTGCCAAGACTGGCAAGAAAGTCGAAGCTGTGGAAGTGATCGTAACCGGCGATGATGGCGAGTCGATTGATCTTTCAAACGAAGCCACGGAAAAGCGCATCAATATTCAGCGATACAAAGGTCTTGGTGAAATGAACCCGGAACAGCTCTGGGAAACAACCATGAACCCGGCGACTCGCGTCATGAAGCGTGTGAACGTGGAGGATATCGCGAAGGCCGATGAAATCTTCGACATGTTGATGGGTTCCGAAGTCGCGCCACGCAAACGATTCATTCAGACTCGCGCTAAGGAAGTGGAAAATCTTGACCTTCAGGGCTAATATTTACAAACTACCGCCTTGTGGCGGTTTTTTGTTGCCGTCATTCCCGAAATTTGAGCACAAATTGTCGGGAATCCATTTTCTTCAAATAGACTCCCGCCTTCGCGGGAATGACGGAAGGGGCAAAAAAACCGTTTACTTAATCAGAGACCGGTGCTACATTCCGAAAACAGCTCAGCCCTTTTCGGAAAGGAGCAACCCATGACGTTCCTCGGAGCCTCAAGTGGAAACGGCGAATGTCACTGCATCTGCCATAGCAAGCCAGAAGGCGTCATAAAGCACATGCGCGCCTGTTGCGACAAGTGCCCATTTTGCGGAAAGCACATCTCGAATGCGAGACGGCACGATCCGGTCTGTGAAAAGAACCCGGCGAACCAAAGAAAGCCAGCGAGCGGAGGAGAAAAGAAATGAGCGGACTCGAAGATTTTGCTCTCGGACTTTGCGATTGCGCCTGCCACCGCGGACCAAAAGGCTTCGTGAACCACATCACGGCCTGCTGCTCACGCTGTCCGCATTGCGGCAAGAATGTGAAGTTCAGGCTTTTCTTCACGAACCAAACTGCAAGCAGAACCCGGCAAACCAGAAACCAGAAGAGCCGCCAAAAGAAGGCGGTTGACGCCCTAGCCCCAGCGTGTTATCCTATGTTTATTGGATGCCCGCCGGGGCATTTTTAAATAGCGAAAAATAGAGATTAGAGCTTAGGGTTTAGAGATTAGTGACATCCCTAACCTCTAAGCTCTAACCTCTAAGTTCTACCCCATATGACCAAATACGTTGATTCGATTGTGAACTACTTCAAAGACGCCAAGCTCGAACTCATGAAGGTTTCCTGGCCTTCAAAGCATGATTTGACCCGCTACAGCGTCATCGTCATCGCCGCTTCGATTATCGTCGCTGCTTCTTTCGGCGCGCTCGATTTCGGACTTGCGAAGGGACTCAACAAACTCATCGATTTAGTTTCTTAAATCGAATTTTAACGCACTTTAGCTATGCCTAAGCAAACAAGTAATTACGGCCGTCGCTGGTATGCCATCCATACCTACTCCGGCTACGAAGAGAACGTCGAAGACAACCTTCGCAAGCGTATCGACTCGATGGACAAAGAGAAAGAAATTTTCAACATTCTGATTCCGAAAGAAAAGAAAATCAAAATCAAGAACGGCAAACGTCGCGTGGTTGAGGAAAAAATCTTCCCGGGCTATGTCTTGGTTGAAATGATCGTGACGGATGATTCCTGGTACGTTGTGCGCAATACCCCAAACGTGACCGGTTTCATCGGCACAGGTACGACGCCGACTCCCGTTTCGGAAGACGAAATCAAGGCGCTTCAGTCACGCATGGGCGTCAATGAGCCGCAATTCAAACTTGATGTTACGGTTGATTCTCCGGTTCGCATTTCCGACGGCCCATTCAAAGGCTTCGAAGGAAAGGTTTCGGAAATCGACGAAGCTCGCGGCAAAGTCAAGGTGTTGGTCAATATGTTCGGTCGCGAAACTCCAATCGAACTCGACTTCTTGCAGGTTAAGAAGATATAGCGCTCGACACTACAAAATAAAACACGGGTCCTGGGTCGGTATGTGTTGCGCGTTCGAGACGGGACTGTCCCCAAAGCCGCAGGGGACTGTCCCTCCGAACGCGTAACACGGGGCCCCTCCCACCCGTGCTTTATTTTATACATTCGAACCCCCATCGTCATTCCCGCGAAGGCAGGAATCCATTCTAGTCCCAGTTTCGCGCGAAAATGAATTGCCTGCCGAAAAAGGGGCCCCTTTCGTAATGGAGTGATTACGGTTTTGGGCCGTATTTTGCGAGAAGCCCACAGGCGCCCAATCTTAACTACGAATTTCAGCTAAACTCAGCGGGCGCCGAGGACCAGAAGGCGCGACTCCACACGCGCCGGTTCTCGCAAAATATGCCCAAAAGCCGTAATCCGAAGTCCTGCTTGACGTTTAATGTGGAATTAGATATAAATCACGGGCTTAAAACAAAGGCGGCATCCACCGCCACTTCTCTTCTCTGGAATCGTCTGGGTCGGCCAATGCGTTACCTCATTGCCCACACCCGTACTAATTCCAAAACTCAGTATGGCCAAGAAAATCAAGGCCCTAGTCAAGCTCCAGATTCCGGCAGGCGCAGCTAACCCAGCTCCTCCAGTCGGTCCGGCTCTCGGTCAGCACGGTGTCAACATTCAGGATTTCTGTCAGAAGTTCAATGCCGCAACCCAGGCCATGCGCGGTGATACGGTTCCGGTCATCATCACGATCTACGATGACCGCTCGTTCACCTTCATCATGAAGACGCCTCCGGCCGCCGATCTTATCAAAAAGGCCATTGGCCTCGCGAAAGGATCCGGCAAGCCGCAGTCGGAAAAGGTTGGCAAAATCACGATGGCTCAGATTCGCGCCATCGCTGAAAAGAAAATGCCAGACATGAATTGCCGAACGGTTGATGCCGCAGCTCGCTGTATTGCCGGTACCGCAAAGAACATGGGAGTTGAAATAGTTGGGTAGGTTCAAGAAATCAAAAAATCAAGAAAACGAGAAATCAAGGAACGCTGCCCGCGCCCTTGATTTTTTGATTTCTTGATTTTTTACCAATACCGGGCGGCTTTTCGTATTGACAAAGCTAAGATTCTTTGCTAGTTTCAGCTGAGTCCGAGAAAGGAGGACGTGATGAATTTTCTCAAACACAATCTGATGATTCTCATCCCCCTCACGATATGTGCAGCGCTCTTCGGCGCTCGCGTGTATCAGAAAGCCGAACAGGAACAGACGCTGGCTCAAAAGGAAAAAGCGCGCGCAGAAGCCGAAGATAAACGCAGCAAGAACGAAGCTCTGAAAGACTGGCAATATGCCTACACCGATCATACAGCGCTTCCGCAGGGTACTCAGGTAAGCTTCCCCGCGATTCCGCCACTCGTCATTTGTCGACCAGACAATGCTGGCACCGAAGGCTGCACAATGGAACTCATGGGCAGATTCTCGTGGCTCCTATCACAGCTCCCAGAACCTTCGCGTGGCGCGCTCACCGCGTCTATCGAGAACAGTGAGGTTTTTCCCGGACTGCTCTCCGATGCCGACTATGTTGGCGCGGCGTTCATCACCGAAGAGAAAGCCTTGCCGGACGGCGGAATGCTCGTAAAACCGCGCCTCGGAGTTTCAGGAACTGCACTCATGAAAATTCCGCAGGAAAAAGGAGTCGGCGAAACCCTCGTCGCCATCCTGCACGAATACCGTCACTTCCTTCAGTGGCACGAGGATTGTCGCAGGCAAGGCAAAATCGTGAGCAATCGCGTGGACCGAAGGCGAATCTTGCCAATGAGCGAAGCAAAATGTGCACAGCACTGGGAGAATGAGCACGAGGCATACTTTGAAGGCTGCTACCGAGCCTTCAGCTGGGGGCTTCCGAGAAACAATCTCTCCGACCTCTGCGACAAGCTTGATGATCCGAGCGTAATTGCCTTCAAACGTGCACTCTTCTTCGCGCTTGGAAATACTATCGGACAAGACAAGCAACCCGAATGTCTCCCGGTTTGGGCGCGCCTCGCCGGACACCCGCACCCGGAAGCGTTTGCCGAATATTGGTCACAGCGCAAAAACAGAAACCTATGACCCTAAGCTCCGCTTCAAAAACGGAGCTATTTTATTATCCGATACAGCCTCGGGCATCGTATTGACAAAAATCAAAATCTTTGCGATTCTACGCCTTGCAAAACAAATGCCCGTCGGGCAGAAAGCGAGTCGTACCTTGGAAATCATTGACGCACATGCTCATTTGGGCTCAAAAGCCACAGAACAGACGAGGCCCATCCTTGTGAGCGCTGACGAACTCGTCGCTTCGATGGACAAGAACGGAATCTCGAAAGCGCTCGTGATCGCACGTGCCGAGAGCGGGACTTCGAATGCCAGGCTCATGAGCGATCTCAAGCCACACCGCACGAGGCTTTTCGCGATTGCGGAAGTTGGGCCAGGAACAGAGCACGCCGACGCGCAGCTGGATTTCCTTTGGCCACTTCTGGAAGATGGTGTGATCCGTGGATTCAAGCTTTATCCCGGAAACACCAAGTGCCACTCATTCGACAAACGCCTGCACAAGTACCTTGAATCCCTGGAAGATGCCGGCCGACCGGTTATCGTCCATACCGGGGACTGTCTCTGCCGCGTTCCAGGCTCCGACCTGGCTTTCGTGAAAGCTCGTTCAGTCGAGATTCTCGCGACGATGATGCCGGAACTCAAGATCGTGATGGCGCACGCCGGTGCCCCACACATCGCGGACACCGTCAAAGCCTGCCTCGAGCATCCGAACGTGAGCGTCGATTGCTCCGGGTTCATGCGCACGCGAACCGACGACGAAGACGATTCTGAGACCGCCTGCGACACGCGCTGGCTCCTGACATGCTTGATGCAGCTTCTCGAGGCCATCGGACCCGAACGGATTCTCTTCGGTACCGACTTCCCAATCGCACGACACATGCCGTACATCAAGGCCATGAACGGAATGCCGATCACGGCGGACAAGCTCGCGCTCATCATGAGCGGAAACGCCAAGCGGATTTTCGGCCTGTAATCAGAACCTTTTCGCGAGTTAGTGCAACGCAAAGCGCCCCAGAATACCGGGGCGCTGTTTTTTATCTTGTCTGGCACTGCGCTTCAACCGCCTGCAGCCTTTGCCCCATCTCCTGCGTCATCCGAGTCAGCGCATCGCGAGTCATAAGTACGTAAACACCGAAAACCAGAACTACGACCAGCGCCACGATATTCGCAAGCCAGCCATCGTGATGATGATGATCAAACAAACTGTGAGCTCCGACTGGTTTTTTCGCCTCGACGACCTCCTTTCGTTTTGGCATATTATTCTTCTTTCTTGTCTTTAAAGTATTTTACAATGTGCTTGGCCGCATCACCGATAGTTCCGAGATGCGCAACCGAGTGTTCGATCCTATCTTTTACTCCGCGAATGCCTTCATCAATTCGTTCAACCTTTTTCTGAATATCCATCATGAAAGCTTCAACTGTGCGTAGAATCACGACGAGATGATAAAGTAGCCAACAGAAAAACACCGTCACCCAAAGGATGCAGAAAGCCAGCACCAGAAAAAGAATATCCTGCGAGGTATTCACCATAGCCACATTTTACCACATTCCCATTTCTTCTTCCTCTACAAAACAAAAATCAAAATCACTCAGGTACGGAAATACGCGAACGGCGGTGCGCGATTCTCTCTGCGCCCTCCTCCGCGGCGTGTGACGCCTGCGGTGAATGCTCGCGAGAATACGCGCAATCCGTTCGCCTACTTTTCGGGCTCAAACTGTTGCGTTCGAAATGTTTTGAAAGTGTACGAAGCCTATTCGTCGCTGGGCTATGGCTCCCCTCTAGCCCAGCGAGCGAATAGGTTCGCACTTTCTGTTGCTGAGCGAGAAAAAAGAAAGTTAAGACCGCACTTCGGCTGCAAACCGATCACGCAAAACCTTGCGTACTTTTTCGAGCAGTTCATCTGCCTGAGCCGTGGTTAGAGTTGCATTCGGATCGCGTAATTCCAGGTGATATGCAAGTGATTTTCGCTTCTCCCCAATCTCCGGCCCGCGATACTCATCAAACTTCTCGGCGCCAATGACCAACGCATCAACAGCCAAGAATGCCTCCATTATTTCATCGTGAGTTAGTCTGTCCTGAACCACGAAGCTGATATCGCGTTTTATCGACGGAAAAGTCGGAATACCCATGAAAATCTTAGCGAGCTTCATGTTCGGTACAAGTTTTGCGAAATCAAACGTAAGCACGCCAGCGCGATGCTCCAGGTCGGCACCCTTTTGAACCTCAGCTCGAAGCTCGCCCACCATGCCCACCGATTCGCCGTTAATCAGAATTTCAGCTGACCGGCTCGGATGGAACAAGATATTATCAGTCATGCGCATTAACCTAAAACCCTCGAAACCGAATTTGTCGGCCAGCGTTTCTAATAACCCCTTGGCGGATGCGAATCCTTCTTCATTGTGACCATATGAAATCGCAGTAAACCGCAGACCTTCGACCGGCAAACCGGACTGTGCGGGCATAAAGACATTACCAATTTCATAGATTTTACCGCTTGGATAGCGCTCCTGATTTTCTTTGATTGCGACAAGCATGTTAGGCAAAAGCTTATCGCGAAGATGCGTGAAGTCTGAAGAAAGCGGGTTCGAGACCGCGAGAAGCGTATCAGTCGACTGACCAATAGCCTTATAAATCGCGGCGTTCGTATACGAATAAGTCATGGTTTCGGTCCAACCAGTCGCCTCCAAAAAACTTTTCATCTCATCAATCCAGAAGAATTCGGTATTTTTAGCTTGCGCAATACGGCTCGAAAAACCGGCCGGGAGTACCGGCTTGATATTATGGAGTCCGTAAATGCGCGCCACTTCTTCAACCAAATCACGCTCGCCCTCGATATCAAATTCACGCCAAAACGGAACTTTCACGCTCCATTTTGTGCCTTTTCCTGAAACCACAAAACCTAAAGACTCGAGAATCTTTTTCTGCTTTTGCGCCGGGATTTTTTCACCAATAAGTGATTCGGCATAGGCTGGCCGAAAACCGTAAACATGAACCGGCGATTTCTTTGGATTCACGTCGATAATTTCCGTGAGTTCAGATTCCGGCATCAGCTCTCGCACAAGCTCAAGCGCTCGCGACATCGCCCAAGCACATCCATGTGACGACAAACCCTTCTCAAAACGCAATGAAGCTTCGGTGATCAGGTCTCGTGAACGCGAGGTTTTGCCAACTGATCCGGGATCAAAGGCCGCCGCTTCAAATACCACCGAAATAGTTTTTTCTGTTGTACCGCTCTCCTCGCCACCAATCACGCCAGCAATCGCAATCGGTTTTACTGCATCAGCAATTACCAAATCCCTTTCATTTAAAGAATATTCTTTATTATCGAGCGCGAGCATTTTTTCACCAGGCTTGGCGCTGCGAATCTTGATTAAATCGCCTTCAAGCGCGGCGCGATCAAAAGCATGCATCGGATGTCCGATTTCAAGCATCACATAATTCGTGATGTCGACAATATTGTTGATTGAACGGATTCCGGCCTGCGATAGTCTCGCGCGCATCCAGGCTGGAGATGGACCAACTTTGACGCCGCGAACTACGGCGCCCAAATATCGAGAACAGAGCTTTTTATTTTCAATCACGATTTTTAAACCATCGCGGACTTTCTTGGTTTTCGGAAGTCCGGATTCACTGAACGAGAAGCGCCCAAGTCCCGAAGCCGAAGCCTCGAGTGCGAGCCCAACCATCGAAAGACAATCTGGACGGTTCGTCGTGGCCTCGATATCAAAAATCGGATCTTCTAAGCCAACCGCGGTTGAAACCAAAGTTCCGGGCTTTGCTTTCGTGAAAGTTAAATCTAAAATTTCGCGCTCACCGCTCGACGGAAACAAATCCGTGAGTCCGATTTCGTTCGCGCCACAAATCATACCGTCGGATTTCACGCCGCGCAGTTCCGCGCTCGCGAGCAAGACCGGCTCGCCTTCTCCGTGCCATCTAACGCTCGACCCCGGAAGCGCGACTGCGACCAATTGCCCGACTTCCAAATTCGAACCTCCACAAACAATTTGCTGCGGTTTTTTGGCTCCGACATCAACTTGCGTGACACGAAGTTTATCGGCATTCGGATGTTTTTCGACCGAAATCAATTTTCCGACGACGATATTTTTGAACTGGCCGGAAACGGAAATAACTTTTTCCACTCCCGGTCCGCGCAGCGAGAGTTCGCGCGCAAACTCATCCGGCGTGGCGTCGGTTTTAAGAAATTCTTTAATCCAATTGTACGAAGCGAGAATATTCATAGTTCGTTCGGGCGCAGAGCAAGAGCTTAGGGCTTAAAGCTTAGTGATATCTCTAAGCTCTAATCTCTAAACTCTAAGCTCTAATCCCATTTTACTTCCAATTAATCATCACGATCGCGAGCACCGCAAAGCAGTATCCGGCCATATTGAGAGCGCTGATATTCTCGCGAAAGAAGTACCAGCCAAAGAACGAAGAAAAGATAACCGCCGAAACTCCGAGCGTAATCGTGGCCTTCGAAAGCGGATATCGTGAGAGCACATAGATGAAGAATATGTGTGGCACGATCGGGAGGATATTTGCGGCTAAGAATTGCCAATCTTGCAACAAAGTCAGGTTGAATGGCTTATCCGCCATGCGTGTTTTTTTGAGAACATCCGAGAGGCTATAAAGCAGCTGTGAAAAGACAATAATGGCAACGTACATAAAGAGCGGTTTATAACTGCTTTAAGAAGCGGAAATCGTTTTTGTAGAGCATACGCAAATCCGGCACCGAAAGCCCCTCTTTCATCATGTAGCAGCGCTCAACACCGAAGCCAAAAGCAAAGGCACTGTACTTTTCAGGATCCACTCCGCCAGCTTTCAAAACATTCGGATGCGTCATGCCGGCGCCCCCAAGTTCAAGCCAGCCGCGCTTACAAACTCCGCATTTAACACCATTCTTCAAACCGGTACCGCCACAAATAACGCAGGAAATATCTACTTCGAAGCTCGGTTCGGTGAAGCGGAAATGATGAGGACGCAGGCGCGTTTTCCGATCAGTGCCAAAGAACGATTTAATAAAATAATCTATGACGCCTTTAAGATTAGCAAGATTCATGTTCTTATCAACACAAAAACCCTCAAACTGATGAAACATCGGGATATGAGAGATGTTCGATTCACGCCTAAAAGCTTTGCCGATGCAGACCGCGCGAATCGGAAACTCGCCACGCTCAAGCAGACGCACCTGTGAGTTTGAGGTATGCGGAGTCAAAACCATTTTGCCGTATTTTTTATCGGTCGCGATTTCGCCTTCACGAGGTCCGACAAAGAAAGTTTCGGTTTCGTTACGCGCCGGATGATCATGCGGCATATTCAACGCTTCGAAAGCATAATGATCCCAGTCGGCTTCAAAACCCTTCTCGCGCACAAAACCGATACGCGAAAAAATCGCCTCGATTTCGCGAGTAGCCTTGGTTATGATATGCGAATGACCAAGTTCGTGAGCAACGCCCGGGGCTGTCACATCCATCCACTCAGCCTCGGCAATAAGATTTGAAGCGCCAGCTTTCAACTTCGTATTCTGAGACACAAAAGCTGCTTCAAGTTCAGACTTGATAGAATTGACCAACTCCCCCATCTTTTTGCGATCTTCAGGCGCCAAAGCACCCAAGCCACGCATTAAACCTGATAGTTCACCCTTGCGACCGAGATACTTAGTTTCCGCTTCACCTAGCGATTCTTCGGACTGCGCCGCATTGATTGCTTTGAGCGCAGCTTCTTTGAGCGTTTTTAGTTGTTGTTCCATAGTTAGACCTGTTACTGAATAAATCTTTGGTCGAAAAATCGCGTTTTTCGGCTGCATCGCGCTTAAAAATGCTCGTAATACTATCAGTATTCCTGTGCTTTTATGCACGCGATGCCGCTCTAAAAACGCGACTCTCGCCTCAAAGTTTATCAGCAACAGGTCTAACGGATATTCTAACAAGATTTAGGAGAATGTCGATATTTAGCTATTTTAATCTTTTCTGCTCTTGCGATTTCTTAAAATTATCACCGTTCACGATTTTTTTACCGGTTTTTGATTCAATTTCTTTGCGCGCATTGCCAGCTATACTTCCACCCTCGCGCGCTACCGACCTATTTTCATCAAAATCCTTCGGCTCGCGCTTTTGTGAGATTTCCGTCGTCGCCGTTTCCGCGAGCATGCTCAAAACCAATTCCATGTTAGACATGTTATCGTGAAGATTTTCTTTCTTTAAATCTTTAAGATTTTTATATTCTTTGGTCGTAAGTCCAGCCCAAGCTTTTGTGATTTCGTCAGTCAGAATCGCAAATTCCAAACCCTCTTTCACCCCGCGCGTCTCCCACTCATTCGTGAGCGACTTGCGAATCTCGATACTCTTCAAGCGTTGATTCACCCATTCCGGGCTATATCCTTTCTGCAAATACGTTTTAAGAGCGCGATTAATGGCGAGTTCCGGATCGGCGGCTTCTTCAAGTCGCTCATAACCGACGCGGGCGAGCCAAAGCTTGAACGGTTCGGCATTCTGCGAAGGCACCGACTGAATCAACCGAAGCATAGTTTCGGTATCGGCGGCGTCCGTCGTGCGCATCTTGCCGTCCGGAGCCACCATTTTCAAACCGTGACATTTTGTCACGGTTTCATTTCCACCTTCTTTTAACAGCCTTTCTTTCAACTTTCGCCAATAAGCGACCGGGTCGATACTTTTCGTTAGAACCGCAAGAACGTCAGACACCGCAAAATACCAAAGTTCTTTTTCCGCATCCCAGTGGCGACGAATCTGCTGCCCATCGAACAAGGCAATGACTTTAGCTTTTGGGAGTTGATTCATATCAGAATATTCTAGCAAGAACCGGGAGAATGTCGATAATAACAAAAGTCCCAGACCCGCGGTTGCGGTTCTGGGACGGGAAGAACAGAGGGAATGAGGACTTAAAGTACTGCCACGAAACGGAATGCGAAGCAGTCGTTCGAGCGCGACGGACGATAGCTGTCGACAAGCGCAAGGCCACCGAACTCACGGTTACCGACGAGGAGCCGAAAACCCGAGTCGTAACGATTATCACACCACTCCCAGGAGTATGTGCTCCCAAGATCCGGCAGATCCATCCCGCGACTCGCGCGCAGCTCGTTCATGACGTTCGCGAACAGGTTGTACTGCTCCGCTGTCATGTGGCGGAACGCGCCGGCTGTGAGGTGAAACTCGCGGTCGAGCTTCGGGTAATGCGTCTCGACGCAGTCATTCCAACTCACGCCGAACCGCGTCTTCAGACCCAGGATCTCGGTGATCTGATCCTTGTACGCGGCCTCGTCATCCCAGTTGAGCTTCGGGGTCGTATCCACGATACCCCAGAATCCTTCGATCGGCTTGCGCTCGATCTCGGATTCGTCGGTGTACTGGCCCCACTTGGGCTTCACAAAGCTGTTCGGGTAATCCGCCTCCGTGACCGACGGGAAGTACCACCACATGAGTTGGGGGTACTTTTCGAGCGCCGCCGCGGTTTCCGCGCTCACCTCCATGAGTGGCGGAACCACGATTCCCTTGCCCGGAAAAAGCTCGTCGTACAACTCCTGGAAGAACTCCTGCGGCCCGGCAAGCTTCACGCCACCCTTGGTCTTCCGGGCAATCAACGCCTGGATTTCGGCGAAAAGGCCTTCTTTAGCATCAATCTCAAGGAGTTGCCTCATCTGCCCAGTCGACATCTTCTTTTTCTTCGCTTTCACGAGAACCTCCAAACCATCCGCGGGAGCACAAGTGACAGCGCCGTATGCGCCAGCATTTTGGTTACCCTTTGGACAGCCGACACATAATCGCATATTTTAGCGAAGATGTCAATATACAATAACAAAATCAAGGGAATCAAGACCCCTCGGCTTCGGGATGACAACTTTAAGGCTCTAGATAACAACAAAGGACTTTTTACAGCCAAATCACATCCCAACCAACCCCTTCAGTCCACCTAAAATACCGGCGCCGTAGCGCGCCACATCTTTCAGTGTGATGACTGCAACCAGCAACATGAGTAGAAAGAATCCGACGGTGTGAAAAACATTTTCGATTTTGGCGGCGACTTTTCGACCGCGGGCGGCGGCAATCGCGACAAACAACAAACGTCCGCCATCAAGCGCCGGGAACGGCACGATATTCAAGACTGCCAAATTTATCGAAAGCATCGCGGCAAATTGCAACAGGTGCATGAATCCAAGTTTTGCGACCTGGCCGGTAATCACCGCGATACCAATCGGACCAGAAACTTCACCCACTCCCCGACCACGGAAAATCCCGCTAATCAAATCACCGAAAGCCGCAAAAGTCCCGACCGTAATCGCATAAGTGGTTTTTGAGGCTTCAACCAGAGCGCGAATCGGACCGTATGACACGACACCGGTTTCAACCAAACCGACTCCGATTCCGTAGCGCGCAGTGCCATCTATCAATTTTTTTTCGATTTTCAAAACGCGGGTTTCACCGTTCACAACTTCAACTTCGACCGTGCCCGGCTTATCGGATTGAGCAGCCTTGATAAAATCACCATAATTCAAAACCGGTGTGCCGTTTGCTGACTTGATGCTATATCCTGGCGCGATTCCAGCTTTGTCGGCCGGCGAACCAGCAACCACCTGCTCGATCATGAGTTTCCTGTCACTCACGGCGGCGTCCGAAGGCAGACCTTCAACCGCCATCGGAAAACCGGAAATATAACCAATCCAAAACAATAACAATGCCAAAACCAGGTTCATGAAAACCCCGGCCACCAAAATAATCGCTTTTTGCCAAAGCGGTTTCACGAAAAAACTATCCTGCTCATTAGCTTCTTCGGATTCACCCTTGATTTTCACAAAGCCGCCAAGCGGAATCCAATTCAAGCTCCACAAAGTTTTTCCTTTTTTAAAACCCCAGGCGCGCGGCGGAAAACCGAAACCGAATTCTTCAACCGCACAGCCAAATAATCGCGCCGTCAGATAGTGTCCACATTCATGAAAAAGCACTAAGAGCGAAAGAACCAGCAAAAAAATCAGCAAAGTCATAGGACGCTACTATAACATCACTTTCTCGACTTTGACATCCTCACCCAGCCATTTTCGCGCCAAATCCACGGTTCCTATGCGCGCATCGGTGAGCGCGAGCGTGAGTTCGCCATCGCCATCAAATAATTCTCCGCTGAAAATCTCTTTCACGATTCCTTCGCGAAAATAGTTCAAAACCGCAGGACCGGATTCAACGAGTTCAACTTTTTTTCCGACGACGCTCGCAATTGTTGCTTCCATGAACGGAAAATGAGTACAACCTAAAATCAACGCTTCCAAACCGGAATTAGCGAGCGGCGCAAGATATGTGTCAGCAATTGCCCGAGCGCCGGTATGCTTTTCAAAACCCTCTTCCACGATTGGCACAAAAAGCGGACAAGCGATTTCGCGAATCGAACTCAAGCCGATTTCCTGCAAACGACGGGCATAGACATGAGATCCGACGGTCGCGCTCGTGCCAATCACGGCGACGTTCTTATATCCACCGGTTTTTATCGCCTCAATTGTGGGAGAGATGACATCAATAATAAGGGGACAGTCCCCTTTGGGCCCTAAGGGGACTGTCCCCTTAGCAGTATCTGCTGTGGATAAGTCGAAAACCTCAACAAAAACATCGCGGGCGACAGCCGAAACCGTGTTGCAGGCGATAATCGCAATATCCGCACCTCGTGATTTCAAAAACATGGCACCTTCGCGAGAAAATTGTCTAATCGTCTCTTCGGAGCGCGAACCATACGGCACTCGCGCAGTATCACCAAGATACAAAAAATTAGCACGCGGAAAAGCCCGTCGCAAAACGCGCAAGACGGAAAGGCCACCGATTCCGGTATCAAAAACGCCGATCATGTGCGCCTGATTATTTGATTAAACTCAAAACTTCGGTTTTGCGCATTTCCATTTCCTCGCGCGATTTCGCTTCCAGATTCAGCCTCACAAGAGGCTCGGTATTGGAAGCTCGAAGCGAAAACCAGAAGTTATCAAATTCCATTCTGATTCCGTCGGCATCAAAAATTTTATTCGCTTCCGATTCGTAATGAGCACGAACTCTCTTCAATAATTCCGGCGCATCTTTGACTTCAATATTCATCTCCCCGGTCGCGAAATACTTTCGATACGGCGCGACAAGTTCCGACATCTTCTTCCCTTCTCTCGCATAGCGGCGTTTAACCAAAAGAAAAGTCAGCAAAGTCGATTCGACATTGTAGAAGTCGCGATAATAGAAATGATATGAAAGTTCGGCCGCGAAAAGCGCCTTTGATTCTCGCATGTTGATTTTGATATTTGCGTGGCCCACGGGAGTAATTTCGAATTTCGCTCCGGCTTTTTCGACAGCCTCGCGAAAAGCCCAGCCAGCATTCGTGTCACCCAAGATCAAAGATCCTGGTGCTGAAAGCAAAATTTCTTCCGCAATCAGAGCGCCGATATGATCGCCGGCGATGCGAACGCCTTTTTCATCAACGAAACCGATGCGATCCGCATCACCGTCAAAAGAAACGCCGTATGCCGCGCCTTCATCAACTACGGTTCTTTTAAGGGCTTCAAGCGTCGTTTCTTTGACCGGATTGGCTTCATGATTCGGGAAAGAACAATCAACTTCCGGAAATAAAACTTTCGCATTAATATTTGTGCGCTTCAAAAACTCCGGCAAAGGCACGCCGACCATACCGTTTCCGGCATCAATTACAATGCGCCCCAGCTTTTGATTCGGTTCAGCATCAAACCTAGCGATTTTCAAAACCGCCGAAAGATAATCCGAAATAATTTCGCGTTTTTCAACCGTTCCGCCAGAGATTTCCGTTTTTTCACCCGCTTCTTCGACTTTCAAAACCTCATCAAGCATGCGGATTCCGCTAATCGGACGCGCGCCGGCATAAACCATCTTAAAACCGTTATATTGCGACGGATTGTGCGATGCCGTAACCATGATTCCGGCGTCGATTTGATGATCAGACGCGACCGCGAAGTTAAACATCGGCGTGGTACACAAACCAATTTCGATAATTTTTACTCCGCGAGAAAGCAATCCTCGGCGCACACCATCACACAGTTGTGGCGAAGAAGTTCGCGCATCCCACCCGAGCACAACCCATTTGGCGTTTGTAAAATCAACTAGCGCTTGCCCGATTTTTTCAGGTAAACCGCCATCAAAATCCTCACTTGCGATTCCGCGAATATCGTAGGCTTTAAAAATCGACTGGTTAATCTTGCTTTTCATATGTTAACGCGATATTATCACGAGGAGACAAGAAATCAAAAAACAAGAAATCAATAAATCAAGTAACCACCAGTATTTATGATGATGATTCTTTGGATAGCGATCGCGGTCGTCGCAGTTTACGCTGTCATTGCCTATAACGGTTTGGTTCAGCTCAAAATCCGCACCGAAGAAGCCTGGTCCGATATCGATATTCAGCTCAAGCGTCGCTACGATTTGATTCCGAATATCGTAAACACGGTTAAGGGTTTTGCGGCACACGAGGATAAAGTTTTGACCGCCGTAACTCAGGCCCGCGCGAATGCCATGAATGCTAAGACCATCGAAGAACGCAGCGCGGCAGAAAATCAACTTTCCGGAGCGCTTCGCGGACTTATGGTCGCGGTCGAAGCTTATCCTGATTTGAAATCAGCTCCGAACTTTCTTTCACTTCAGCAGGAACTCGCCAATACCGAGGAAAAGATTCAGTCTTCGCGCCGATTCTACAATGCGAACGTTCGCGACTTGAACACGAAAATCGATACCTTCCCGACCAATATCATCGCGAGCGTTTTCAAGTTCGTGAAACGAGCCTTCTTCGAAATCGGAAACGAAGCTGAGCGTCAGAATGTGGAAGTAAAATTCTAGGTCAAAAAATCAATAAATCAAGAAATCAAAAAAGCAACAAACGTGGTACAATAAAGGGAGCTAAAAGGCTCCCTTTTTTGGTATGGCATTTGATGATCGCGTAAAACTTGAACAGCCTGATAGGTCAGAGAGAAAGTCCGGTGAAGGCTGGGAAACTTCCGCTGGCCAGGAACAGGAGCAGGAGGAATCTCCTGCAAGTTTTGTGAACGCCCCCGCAATTGAAGGAGAGGCTGAAAAAGAAGAAGCTGAACAGGCGGGTCAAGAACTGGAGCCTCCACCCATCAACGCAGCATCAGTACAGGCACAGGACGAATCAACTGATGAAACCGATGAGCCAACCGAAAGCCCGGACGTTAGAAGAAGAAAGGCGGCTAAAACTTATCGCGCCTTTCTAATCGGCACCGTCCTCACGCTCTTACTGCCGTCAGCCGGGTTAAAGTGGCTACAGAAACCGATCAAGGCCGAAGCCGCCGAAAAGATGCAGGCGCTTATTCCGGTGCCGGGAGTCGAAAAAATAAAAAGCCAATACGCCCCCTACTCATCCGGACAAAAAGTCGTCGCCGGCCTAATGATTTACGCATACCCTTACATATACGGGGTGATTGCTACCGCGCTTATCATCATCGGAATCATTTTTACAATCGCGATTGCCACCTGTCAAAGTTCGGCCGCCGGCGAAGCAATATGCAAAATGTTCATAAAATCTAAAACCGGAGTTGATCTTTAGAAAAAAAACTTACTATGCCTGAACGCCTAAAAACAATTTTGTCCGCAATCGTCATTCTTCTGACCGCCTGCGTTTTAGGTTTTTTGATCTGGTATTTCTTTTTTAAAGCCCCCCTTCCGTCTCCAACCGTGCCAACCGTACCAGTCGGCCCCGGACAATTCCCGGTAGGCGGAGAAGGCGCGCCAGTCGCAGTCACTCCTCGTCCGCCGGAATCTCTCGTTGGAGCGCTCGAACCGCTCCCGACTTTTGCTCCAGGCGCACAGGGCGCAACTCAAATCATGACCGAAAATCCGGCTCAAAACCTAATCGTCTCCGGAAACACGGCTTCATTTTACGATCCAAATAACGGAACTTTCTCAAAACTCGATGCAAACGGAAACATCGTCAAACTTTCGGATAAAACTTTCTTCGATGTCAATAAGGTTACCTGGGCACCGAGCGCGGAAAAAGCTATTCTTGAATTCCCCGACAAAAGTAAGGTGATTTACGATTTCAAAACCGAAAAACAAATCACTTTGCCAAAGCACTGGGAAGATTTTGGATTTTCACCCGACGGCAATAAGATTATTGGCAAATCAATCGGGCAAGACGTTGAATCACGCTGGCTCTTCGTTTCAAACTCCGACGGTTCACAAAACCAGGCCATTCAAGAACTCGGCGTTAATGCCGGCAAAGTCGATGTCAGCTGGTCGCCCGGGAATCAGGTCGTGGCTTTTGCGCGAACCGGTCAACCTCGCGACGGCGAGAGCCAGGAAATCATTCCGCTTGGGCTCAATCATGAAAATTTCAAATCGATGATTGTTCCAGGCTTCGGATTCGACCCGAAATGGTCTCCGGACGGTAGTACTCTATTATATTCGGTTTATAATACTGCTTCCGGATATCGACCAGAGCTTTATATCGCGACCGGCGGCACAAATACTCTCGGCGAAAATCGTCAGTTTCTGAAGCTTCAGACTTGGGCTAATAAGTGTTCTTATCAAAGCGCGACAATAATTTATTGTGCTGTTCCGACCAGCCTTGAAGCTGGCGTCGGTATCGTTCCGGAAGCCGCCGACAATACTAATGACTCTATTTACCGCATCAATACCGCGACTGGAGTTCAAGAACTCGTTGTGCCTCCAGCTTCGCAAACGATTTCGCAGATCAGCGCTTCGGCTGATGGGCGCACTCTTTATTACACCGACACTCAAACCGGCCGCCTGAATAAAGTGAGCATGTAACTCGCATCGGTTAAATCTCGCTATGAAACACGCTATCGTGACAACTGTGGTTGCAGCTCTCGCTCTCGGCGTGGTTGGAGTTGCAGCTTATGCAACTTTCTTTCCGTCTCAATCAAAAATAGTCCCACCTCCTCCACCGATTATCTTTGAACCAACAGTACCGGTTGCGATGTCCGATGATCCACGCCTTGGCGCCGCCGAACCAAAACACACGATTATTATGTTTGGCGATTTTCAATGTGCGGCTTGCGAACAAGCTTCAAAAGAAATTTTGACGGTTCTTTCTAAGCACACCGATACTCAGCTGGTCTGGAAGGACGCCCCAAATCCAGTTACCCATCCGTGGAGCGTGAATGCCGCGATTGCCGGACGCTGCGCCAATCAGCAGAAAAAGTTTTGGGAGTTTCATGATGCTATTTATGCCGTCCCGCTTCCGGATGATATGGCAATCGCAAAAATCTCGGACGATTTAAAACTCAATCAAATTGTTTTCAATTCCTGCATAGGCGCCGAGTCGGTTAAGCAAAAAATCTCGGTCGCGACTCAACTTGCGGAAGCCTACGGAGTCGACGCGGTGCCTTTCTTCTTTGTTGATGGCAAACCGGTCGGGTCGCTGAATGCGGCTGCGGACTTCGAATCATTCCTAAAATAGTATGAGAAGATTCAAACGCGTTTTTATCTCGCTTCTATATCTTTTCGTTTTATTTTCTCCGATTGCGATTCTTGCCGCCGACGTTACACAAAACTTAGCACCAGAACCTTCGATAAAAATCCCGGGATTCGAAGGATTCTCAAAAATCACAAGAGACGTAGGTAATGCTGGCTTAATTCGCGTACCCTATATTGCCGAGTACGTTGCGGCGCTTTACCGATATGCCGTCGGCGCCGGAGCAATCATTGCCGCTTTCATGATTACGGTCGGTGGTTTTCAATATGTGCTTTCAGCCGGAGAACCGGGGCGCGTCGGACCGGCAAAAAAACGCATCCAGGATGCACTTGTCGGGTTCCTGTTGCTTATCGGTTCCTACATTCTTCTGTATTCAATCAATCCGAATTACGTGAAATTAGAATCTATTGCGCTGTTTTCAGTACCGCATGTTGAACTCCAAGACCGCGGCACCGAAAGCGAGCAGGTCTCAGCAAATGAGTCGACGTCTTTTGATACCAATTTTAATTTATCGAATTGCCCTGATTTGGTTTCCATCGAAAAATCAGGTTTTGGCTTCGGGCCACGAGCACATAGCGCTGCACGAAAAGACACAGCTGAGGCTCTAACTAAAGTAGCAGTTGACTGGCAAATCGCCTATCCTGGAAAAACTCTAACCATAAATCGCGATTATCGAACTACCGGTGAGCAGCAGTATCTTTATGATGCCTATAAGGCCGGCAAGGGCGCTAAGGCGGCAGAACCCGGACATAGTAATCACGAAAGAGGTAACGCGGTAGATATTTCCACCGACGCACTCACAACTGAAGCGTACACACGGCTTATTAAAATAATGGAAAATAACGGTTTTAAGCTTCTCGCTGACGGAACATACACATCTGCTAATGTTCCGGAAAAATGGAATACAATCTCCGAACGCTGGCATTTTGATTACGTAAAAGGCGGCGCCGCCAAAACAATTCAATGCAAAAGTAGTGCAGCTGAAGACCAAAATTCGCAGAAGAGTCTTCCGGTCGGCAGAAGATAGGAGTAGAGTCTCTGCATATGTTTGCCTGCTCAAAATGCGACGCACAATTCATGAAGTGGGCCGGGCGCTGTTCGGAGTGCGGCGGCTGGGGAACTTTGACCGAGAGGGCTGGGCAAGAAATCAATAAATCAAAAAAACAAGAAATCAAAGGGAGGGCGCCGATAACCATCGCACTCGGCGACAATAAAGCCCGCTCGGTGCCGCGGATTGCGATTCGTAGTGCGGAATTTTCACGCGTGCTTGGCGGCGGAATTGTGCCGGGATCGGTTTTGTTATTATCTGGCGAACCGGGTATTGGAAAGTCGACGCTCGTGCTGTCCCTGGCTGACGATATCGGGGCGCGCGGCATTGTTTTATATGCTTCGGGAGAAGAATCTCCGGAACAAATCGGCGGACGCGCTGAACGCATGGGCCTTAAAAACCCGAACATTCGAATCACGAGCGAAACTGTGGCTGAAAATATCGTCGCCGGCATGGAAGATCTAAAACCCGTTCTAACGATTGTTGATTCGATACAAACCACTCGTCTTCTATCAGCCGACGGCGAACCCGGGTCACCAACACACGTGCGCGGTTCAACAGCGATACTCGTCGAAACCGCCAAGCGCATCGGTTCACCGCTCGTGATTATCGGCCAAGTTACCAAAGAGGGTTCAATCGCTGGGCCAAAGTTACTCGAGCACCTGGTTGATGTAGTTTTGAATTTGGAAGGGGACTCGAATGGCACTTTGCGGGTTTTGCGCGCCGGAAAAAATCGTTTCGGTTCAACTAACGACGTCGGGCTTTTCGGCATGACCGAACAGGGCTTAGTCGACGTCACAAACCCATCAGCAATGCTGCTCCGCGAACGCGTCATCGGTGCTTCGGGGTCCTGTGTAACTTCTATAATAGAAGGTTCACGACCATTATTTGTCGAGATTCAAGCCTTGGTTACGCCGTCGCCATTTCAGTTTCCGGTACGCAAAATTTCCGGCATCGACCAGAACCGTTTGCACATGATTCTCGCGGTTCTGACTAAACGCGCGAACATGAACTTGTCTCACGACGATGTTCACGTGAATGCGGTCGGGGGAATCGATGCGCGCGACGCTTCGGCAGATTTAGCAATCGCACTTGCAATTGTTTCTTCTAAGTTAGATATCGCACTACCGGATAAACTGGTCGCGTTCGGGGAAATAGGCTTGTCCGGCGAACTGCGCTCGACACCTTTTGTGGAGCGCCGCATCAAAGAGGCTCAAAAATTAGGCTTCACGAGAGTAATAGCACCAAGCAAAGACTGCCGGGACTTATCCACAGTGCTAGCTTCCCTGAATCTGCGCTGAAAGTTATCCACAACCGCTTTACTGCTCAACTAAGTCATTTCTACACTTATACACAGATGGTGACTGTCACTAAAGGGACAGTCATTTATTTATATCCAAAAAAATCCCCGCAAACGCCACAGATTGACAGTTATCATTTTTAGATGCCACGCTGAGAAAGATAAAACTTAATACGCTTTCTATGCCTCGAATCGCACGTTCGCTGGTTCTGTTTGATGCTCCCTACCACATTGTTTCCCGCGGAAACTCGGGATCACATGTCTTTCACTCAAAATCCGATTTCGCCTATTTTTCAAAAATTGTTCAGGAAACAAAAGTTCTTTTCGAATTCAAGCTTTATCATTACGCGTTTCTGAACAATCACATCCACATCATGATTCACGCGAAGAACCCTGAAGATTTTTGTCCGATAATGCGCAGAGTGAAACATCATTATTCGATGTATCACAAGAAAAAATATCATGAAAGTCGCCAGATGCATCTCTGGGGCGATCGATACGCGTCAATCGAGATACGAAATGATGAACAGCTGCTAGTTTGTGGTATATATATTGAGCTAAATCCTGTTCGCGCGGGAATCTGCGAAAATCCAGAGCAGTACGAATGGTCGAGTTACCGATACTACTGTTTCGGAACTCAAAATCAACTGATTGACGAGGATCCTTGTTATCAGGCGCTTGGAAATAGTACCGAAGAAAGACAACGAAAATATCAAGAACTGACGATTATGTGGCAAAGCATGCCGCGACCACAAAAGTTATCCACAGATGGTGACTGTCACTAAAGGGACAGTCACTCACAGACTAAGCTGATTGCAACGAATAATTCTCTTTTATATCCGCGATCGCATCGTCGGAAAGCACTTTTTCATCGAGTGCTTTTTTCGCCGCCAACTTCGCGATTTCGAGATTCTTCGCATCACTCCAAGAAGCAACTTTGAAAGTCGGCAAAAATCCGCTCTGACTCTTCCCCAGCAAATCTCCAAACCCGCGCATCCGCAGATCAAACTCCGCGATACGAAAACCACTATTCTCCTTCTCCATGATCGCGAGGCGCGCAGTTGGAGCCTTAACATCAGACGGCACCAAAAAACAAAACCCGGGCGCCGCACCGCGACCAACGCGACCGCGCAACTGATGCAGCTGAGCCAAACCAAACCGCTCGGCACCCTCGATGAAGATGAAAGTCGCCGCCTGAACATCAACACCGACTTCAACCACCGTCGTCGAAACCAGCGCTCGCCCACCGCGTTCTTTGAGCCACTCCATGGCGTCGGATTTTTCCTGCGCTTTCATGCGTCCATGCAAACCGCGGAATTCAAACTTCGGTAAGCGTTTTTGCAAATCTTTCAAAACTTCTTCCACCGATTTCACACCGAGCGTATCCGACGGATCAATTAGCGGACACACGATGTAACCGCGTTCATCTAACTTTAAGCGCCGCTCAAGTTCAATAAACGAAGTTTGACGATTCATGATTTTGGTCGCGACCGGCACGCGCCCCGGAGGCATCTCATCAAGCACCGAAATATCCAAATCACCGTAAAAAGTCAGGTGAAGTGTGCGCGGAATCGGGGTTGCGGTCATCGAAAGAAAGTGCGGCTCGGATTTATCACCGCGAAGATTCTTCAAAGCCTCACGCTGAGCTACGCCGAAACGATGCTGCTCATCGACGATTGCGAGCGCCAAATTCGGCAAACGAACCCAATCTTCGAGCAGCGCATGCGTGCCGATGACAACCGAGACCAAACCCTCGCGCACAAGTGGCTCGAATTCCTTTTTTGGCACATCTTCCGAAGACCCGGCACAGGCAATCACCCGCGCCGACTGCGTGACAAGCGCGATTTGAACTCCCCCATCGTGCGCAAATAACTTTTTAAAACTTTCAAAATGCTGGCGCGCGAGAATATCGGTTGGCGCGAGTAACACTGATTGTGCACGAGATTGAGCCGCATTAAAGCAAGCAATCGCCGCGACCGCCGTCTTTCCCGAACCGACATCGCCATTCAAGATGCGTTGCATTGGCTGATGCTCCTGGATGTCTTTCAAAATCTGCCAAGCTGCGCGCCGTTGCGCATTTGTGAGAGCATACGGCAGTTTTGAAACAAACTCTTTTACGCGAGCTTCGTGAAATTCCACCCGCGGCGCATTGGTTCGAGCTCTTTCTTTGCGACGAAGCTCCGAAGCAACTTGCAGCGAAAACATTTTTTCAAAAGCAAAACGCGATTTGGCGGCCTGCGCCTCTTCCGGCGTATTCGGATCATGGAGCATTCGAAAAGCTTCGGCGCGCGACGGAAATTTATATTCGGTGATAATCGCACTCGGCAGAATTTCGGGAATATTTTTCACGGCCGTGAGCGCTGAAATCACATAGCGCCGCATCATCTTAATCGTAACCCCGGCAGTCAAATCATAAACCGGCAACATGCGACCGGTTTGAATTTTTGGCGCGGTTTTGAGTTCGAAGGAAGACGAAATCATGGCAGCGCCGCGCGGCCAATCAGTCTGAACTCGACCTGAAAAGCGATATTCCAGACCTTTTACAAGCGCTGTGAGCAGATATTTATTGCCAAACCAGGCGAGCGGCACATTCCCTGTTTCCGTGCGCACTATTGCTTCAATCAAAACCATCCCGGCGCGGGTTTTGCGCGAACCGATTTGCTCAAGTGTGCCAATAATGGTTCCGTGCTCGCCGGGTTGCAGGCGCGAGACATCCAAAACAGGACGCATATCCTCGTATCGCACCGGAACATGCCAAAGCAAATCCCCCACGGTTTTGATACCGAGTTCAACCATGCGTTTAGCCTGAATGTTTCCGATGCCTTTCAAAAGCGAAATCGGCGTCGCGAGTCTCATACGCCGCTATTTCATCACACAAACCTCAATACTTATCCACAGCCATGCCAGAGGCCTTCATTGCCGTATGCATTTCCGCCTGCGCTTTCAGTAGTTTTGCTTCGATTGCACCTTCAAGCTTGACCTGAACAGCTAATTTCTCTTCCGGCGTTCTTGCCTCCGAACTCTCTTTTTTGAGTCGCGCGATTTCCTCACCGCACGGCACGATAACATCAAAAGGTCCCACGACTTTTTTATTTTCAAAACCCATCTGCATCTGAACCAAGCGATTAAGTCCGAATCGGTCACGCGCCGACATGCTTTCGATATCTTTATACTTCGTTTTCGCGAGAATCTTCTGCCCTAAATCGTTGGCTTGTTTTATCGCCGAAATAGTTTCAGCTTCTCTTCGCCTGTAAAAATCATCATCCGCCGGCAGAATATTTGTAGCAAAGAATCTTAAGCGCGGCGCAAAATCCATACCAGCTTCGGAATCAGCGATGACTCCGCCGGTCACAAGCCCAATGCCCGCAATATCTTTCGTGAGCACCACGCCGTGCCCGCCATCGATTAAGTGAATTTTTTCCCTGATCCCCTCTTTTTCAGCCTTTTTGATAGTTTCGCCTGGATCAATACCGCGACTCCGCATGAACTCCAAAACATTCATGAGCGTCCCCATACCTTCCGGCAGATTGAGTTCGATGCCAGAAGCAGCGTCAAAATTCTCACGAAACAGATCGCGGAACTCATTTTCTCCGCCAAGCTGTTTGACCGCCAGACTCTTATCGCCTTTAAAATACAACTCGCGCACCGCATCGGTTCCGATAAGCGACTCGATAAAATAAGCTGCCATAAATTCGCCGCCGGCATAAGCCTGATCTTTAACCTTCAAACCCATGGATTCAGAAACTCGAATCGCCACAAGATCGGTCATACCTTCGTAAACCATAAAAGGCACACCAGCCGTGAGCGCCGGAGAAACCTCCTTCGCCGACGCGATACCGGGTATTTCCTCCGCTTTGTTATTCGCAACGATATGACACTCCTCATGAATCAGCGTGCCGAGTATCCGATCGGTATCAACCTGACCATGACTATCCAAAAAGCCCGAAGCGCGCACATAAACAACATGATTTTCAACCACCATTTGCGTGCCGGGACCGATGTCGGGAATCTTCTCACCGATTTTTTTCATGAGCCCGTCCGAAAGAAATCTAATCTCATGAATACTTGATTCTTTCAGTTTTTGCTCATCAATTTTAGAATAATCAGCTATCCCACGAATTAGGATATCCTGGTCGAATTCAATCATGAACTCACGCAGACGATTCATCGATACCTCCCCGATTTCGCTCTCCAATACACGATCTTTATTAAGCCGAGCGATCGTCTCATTTCTGATTTCTTCAGCCGAAGGGACCTTCTCGACGGACTTAGCTTGTGGTTCGTATTTTGTTTCGACCCGAGTCTGCACGGTAGCGCAACCTTCCGCAAAAGTTCCAGCTCCACCGAGAGCCACAACCAACTCCGCGGCAGTTGCGAGACCCTTGAATGCTCCGCGCAAACCACGCTGCGCTTTTCGGGCCGCGACTTTAGCCTTGTTATCCCAGGCAACAAAATCTTTCGTAAGCGCTCCACCCACAACTTCGTCAAGCTTCCCGGACTCACGTTTGTGAGCCGAGAATAGCTCAGCTATTTTGCGACGCGTATCTTCTAAAAGCGCGACATATTTTGATGCAACTTCCCGCTCAACACGCTCCCCACGCAAAAGAAGCTCCCGCGCTTCGGTGGGAATTTTTTCTTTCTCGAAAAGCGCTTCTGATTCCGATAAGCGCATACTATTTTTTCTCCCCCGCAAGTTTACGGGCGAGTTCCGCCATCAAACGCTCGCGTTCAATTTCAAGCAAACGCAAATCTTCTTTCGCGTCAATCTCAATGCGCCACAACCCAACTTCAGCATCTTCAAGAATTTTCTTGGACGCATCAGTCATAGCTTAATTTAATAGCTGATCAGCCGTGGCGCCTTTCTTAACGATTTTAGGGAATTCTTGAGCTATGCCGGAATAAATCTGTTTAATATCACCAGACAGAACCTTCAACTGATCAGGCGTGGCTCCCTGACCCTTCAAAACATTGTATTCAATCAGCTTTTGTTTAAGCACCGTTGCCTGCATATCATACGACTGTCTCGCCATGCCCTCATCACTAATCCCGCTGCCGGCAGGCGAATCATCACTTGCGTCGTTGAATGTACTTTTCAGTTTATCGCTTACGATGCCGTTGAACCTAAGACCTTCCGGTCGGCGAAAATCCTGACCGGCATTTAAATTATAAGTGCTCTTACTCTCTTTAAAGGTGGTTCTTGAACCATCATTTCCGAGCGTTTCAGTTACACGCGAAGAAGTCGCCGGATATTTTCCCGGTCCTGCTTCAACTTCCCGTACCGGCGACGCCACAGAAGCTTCAGCCTGCACACGAGCAATATTTACACTTTCAACCGGCTTAATGACCGCCGGCGTGCGGAATTCAGAGGACGCCGCCTGAGCTTCTACCCTGGTAGCCGGCGCAATCTCATCCGGCTCGACCAGGGCTGCGTTCGGCATTTCAACTTTTACCGGCGGTCGCGCCGCCGGCATTTCATTGATGACCGGCCGTACCGGTTTTAATTCCACCGTTGGCTTTGGTATCTCCTGAGGCTTCAAATCCTTCGAAAGTCCGGCCCCTGATCATTCTGGCATTCTCGCTTCGACCTGCGCAACAGCGGCAGGCGCCGGAGCTTCCACGACCGTTGGCGGCTGTAACGGCCTGAGTTCGGAAGCTCGCATACCACCACCCATTCTGATCGATGAACCTTTCGACATCTCAACTCCCATTTTCGGAAGCGGACCTTCTCCAGGAACCATATTCTTAGTCATAACAGAGCCGAAATCCTCTTTCAATTTGCGCGCCATGAACATATTCCATCTTTGCGCCTCGACGCCTTCCTTGGACCCCAACTGTCCGAGAGCTTTATAGGTTTCGTACTTGACTCGGTGCATCTCAGCGACATCTTTAAAGTACCTAAAATCCGCAACCGCCCTATCCGGGTTTTTTCCGGCCACCTTAGCCATTTCACGCACGGTTTGCTCAGCGTCTTTGCTAAAATTAGACTCCATGCCCGCAACAACAGCTTTGAGCTTCCCGGCAAGCTCAGGATTAGTTTTCCCAATATCACGAATAATATCCTCCTGGCTTACGGCATGCAGCATTTTCTCCACTCCCTGTGACTCTGGAGTACTCAAAACTTCAGTTATTCCAGGCAAAACAGACTCCGATACTACCGGAACCTCAATTTTGGCCGTGCTGGCACCGCCATAATTTGACTCCACCGCCGGACCCGCACTAACTATGCGCTCAATCGGCGGCTTTGGAATATTTTTCAGCTGAGTATATTCGGTCGCATTCGTTTCCGACATAGTCAAGTCACTGTTGAGCTTCACAAATGACGGCTTGCCGGCGTCAAAACTCAAACGCTGTTCTGCGTTCTTTTCAATCAGATGATTCAGTTTCTCAGCCTTAGTTACCGCGTCATGAATCCATTTTTCTTTATCAATACCCTTCGAAGCATCAAATCCAAAGTTTTCGGGGTTTGCCCGAATCTGCCGATCGAAAATCTTCCCAAAACCATCGCCGCGACGAACCTGGGTTAAGTCAACAGTTTTTACCGGTATTGGTTCAATCTTAATACCGGTCTCCGGATGCGAACCGGTCGCCATCGCAACAGGAGCCTCGCTCTTCAATCCAAAGTATTTCAGAGAAGTATCAATCCCCTCCTTAACCGTATCTTTAACAGCGCCAGCTGCGTGCCAAACACCAGAATCTTTAACGCCCGAATATCCCAAGGCCCAGTCGACATTTTCATAAAGCGATTTTGCGGCTTTTGCAAGCGCCCCGCTCCCCGCAAGCACGCCAACTCCAACCGCTGCCGCTTTCATGATTTTAATATTGCGGGCATCTTTACTCTTCAAATCCTCCAAGCGCGCATCACTTTCCTTGATCATGTCCTGCATCGGCTTATCAACACCCTCTTCTTTATATTTCTTGATAAATTCCTGGCGCAAAGACTTATAGGATTCATTTTCTCCGATGGCTTTTCCGCCCACCATCGCCCGCGATTCCATTTTTTCCATGCTTTCGGTGAGTTCCGCGCGAGACATTTTTCCGATCGCTTCTTTGCTAACTGATTCTACCTTACGGTCACTCAAGTTCCGCATCAAATCATAGGAACCAGCTGTAGCGCCGATGCCGGACATAAAACGACGAGCTGCAATAGCACCGATACCAACCGCGGCGCCGGCTCCAGCAGCTGCGGAAACGCCAAGCAATCCCAAGCTGACACCAGTTCGAACGGAAAGCATTTTTGCAGCCATCATTCCGATTCTTGAAGTCGGTTTTATACTATCCGGTAAAGCGTTGTAAAGATTTAGTTCGCCGGATTTCTTGTATGCATCGTATATTTTAGTCGAGATACCCTTGGCTTCACCGATTTCGGCTGCCGTTTCGTCGGCCAAATCCTGATTTTCTTTCGTCTGCCGATTGATTTTTTCCCCAACATATTCTGCGCGAGCCGACTCGTAAGCCTCCCGAGCTTCCTCGACCGCCGCCTCCGCCATTTTTTTATCATCCAAAGCACCCGGAACCAGAAGCCTGATAGCATCTAGTCCTTCATATGATTTTGCCTTCGCCTGAGCTTCAGCTAAAGCTTTTCTGGCCTTGCGGGCTTCGCCGATAATTCGCCGCGCCTCGGTAGAGTCGAACTTTTTTTCGGGTGAGGCTGCGACGGCTGATGCTTCGGAGACGATATCTTCCGGGCTGATTTCGATGGTACCATCCGGTTTTTCGACGCTCTTTTCCCCAGACGTTTCTGTGCCCCTGGAAGCTAAAACACTATCCGAAAGCGCCGCGCCAGCTTCAAGTTTTTTTGCGCTCTCTGCTTTCTTCGCAGCCGCAAAGGCTTCATGTTCTTGATTAGCCCGAGCCAAAAATTCTTCCTGCTTTTCTCCCTCATTTTTTGTATACACGCGTCCGTCGATAAGCTTCGTAGCACCAAAATCAACCCTACTCTCGACTGGAGCGGGTTGATCCGGGCCGAAATCAACCGGCTTCGGGACCTCCTGAGCCTTAGCTTTAGCCCCGCCCGGAGTTCCACCAAACGCAACTGGTTCCGGACCAAGCATTACCGGCTTCGGAATTTCTTTTGCAACAACATTATCGCTTAATCCAAGCTCCGCAGAAATAGCGGCCTCGGTTTCTTGACGAGCCTTTTCACCCATTTCCTTTCTCATGGCCGCTGTCAGAATCTGAGTGTTCTCAGCCGCTTTATTTTTTACCGCAGCTTCTTCCGGGGTCAGCCCACCCGCCTTCGACGCCAAATCGCCGATCTTTTGATCGACCGTATGACTTTCCTGCTGGAATTTTTCAACATCCTCATTTGCCGCACTCCTTTCAGATTCCAAAGCCTTCCGACCAGCTTCCGCTTCGGCTTTTTCAGCGCCTACGGCAGCCACTACCTGGTCGGGCACCTGACCGCCCTCACCACCCTGTTTATAAAAAATCATACATAAGAAGCTTTGCTTTGATTTATGCGCTTCTCCACATCGTCCAAAAGCTTTTTCTGTTCAGCTAAGATATTCGCCGCGTGCTTATTAAAATAAACCCGAAGCTGGGCGATTCTTTTCGTCTTTTGTTCGTCGGTGAGTTCAGCTTTTTCCGGCTGCACTTGTGATTCTTCCATAGAAATTATTCTTCTTTGGAATCCTCGTTAAGTTCTTTATCGGCTTCATTCGCAACCAGCGTCAAACCACTTTTTACCTTTTCGGTCTCTTCATCAATTACAACCTGAATATTCGGCACAAAACCAGCCAGAAAGTTAAAAAGCTCATCAGGGTTATCGGCGAGTTCATTAGCCTTGGCGACCTGATCCGTAGGCAGAGCTTCCATTAGTCTGATAATCACGCGTTTCATCACCAAATCCGAAGTATCCTGAATGATTTTGACGCGGTCATCTTCCGAAAGAGCCACGATATTCAATTGGTTGATAATATTCCCACTCTGCACACCGGAATCATTTGGCATATTTATAGCATTTTAATACTCTGATTATAACACAATACACAACACAAACAAAAAACCGAGCCGGAGCTCGGACTTTTTGTTCGGAGAGGGAGGGATTTACGCCTAGCCGCGCACTGTGAACAAAGCAAGGATTCGGTCGTGAGTATTTTTTCTGACGAAAAAATCTCCCGACTGCCTTACCTCGCGGCGTTCGCCTTGCGTGCTCGCAAACGAACGCATCGCTCCGGTTTTCGAATCCCTACGCAAGCCAAGCAGTTGGCTTGCTCCTCTCTCCGAATCAAAAAGCCCAAGCTACTGCTTGGGACTTTTTGTTCGGAGAGAGAGGGATTTACGCCTAGCCGCGCACCGCGCGCGGCGTCGTTGTCCTGGGCAGCGGCGACGCACAATGTGCCTCGCCGGCGCTCCGCGTCGGGTGCGTCCCGCACCCTAGCGTCGACTACTGCCCGTTCGAATACCTCTCTTTTTACAATATTAAAATTACCAGCCCTGCTGGACTGGTAATTTTAATACGGAGAGAGAGGGATTCGAACCCTCGATACGGGTATAAAACCGTACACAGGTTTAGCAAACCTGCGCCTTCAGCCACTCGGCCATCTCTCCACATTACTGAGACAGTTGAAATACTCGTGCCTTTCGTCATCCTGAGTAGCAACGAAGGATCATGTTGTTGAAAAAGACTAGCAAAACATGATTCTTCGCAAGCTCAGAATGACAACCGAGGGTATTTGAACGGTCTCATCGCTAAGTTTAGATTAAGGCTCGCAAAGACTATCATTTTAAATCGCTCGCTGCAATAGCCAAAAATGCGCTATACTATCCACATAACTTTCTCAATATGAAGGAACCTGTCGTTTTCTTCGCCTGGCAAACTCCGCAAGAAGCAAAATGCGTGCGCAGTCGAACCTGGTGGATTATCGCAATCATCATCGGGCTCGCGTTTTTCATCTACGCGCTCGTCTCAAAGAATTTCGCCTTTGCGGTCATGCTAGTCATGTTTGGTGTGATTTTAATGATAGCAAAGCAGGATTCTGAGCCGGTTGACGTAGTTATCGCCGACCAGGGCATTCTGATCGGAAAAACCCTATATGAGTACCGAAATATCACGGAATATACGATAGTTCCGGAGGCAGACTTGCTCTATTTCTTCATCAAAGGTATGCTTTCGTCCCATACGCACGTGCATTTGCCGGATGATATCGATCACGACGATATCCGTGTGGTATTCCGAAATCGCATCGCTGAGAACCCGGATCGGACAACGGAACCGCTAGTCGATTCTATTGCCAAGCGATTGAAGATATACTAGATATTTACAATACTTTTTAGACTCACAGCCGTATCTTTGATACGGCTTTCGCTACGCTCAACGACAAAAACACAACTTCGTGAGCAAAGAAAACCTTTTCTGTTTCACCCCGCCAAGTTCGTAAGCGTGCTCGCTTCCGACCTTGTCTGGGTGAAACAGAATCGCTTCGCGATTTCTTTGCTCACTCAATACATTCCGTCCTCTCACTCCACTTGCAGCCGTAGCTCAGCTGGATAGAGCATCAGCTTGCGCAGCTGGGGGTCGCAGGTTCAAATCCTGCCGGCTGCAAATATAAAACCGGTTTCCGGGACTGTCCCCGCATGGGGACTGTCCCTCCGTGAAACCGGTTTTATATTTGCATAAGCATCGGCAGGATTTGAACTCGAAGGGGCTTGGGGAAACAGTCTGTTTCCCCAACTGCGTCGGAGGGAAAAGTACGCGAAAAACCGGGAGGTTTGTCGCGAGCACAGGCAATCGCGAGTGCGATTGCCGAGCAGTTCAATTCCGCCGGGTATAATTTATCCATATGTCCCACTCAAGCCTCGCCGTCCGGCTCATCCAAAAGCTGGCCCGCCAAATGAAAATCAAGCTCGATATCGAACCGACCTGGAATTTTGTCGGCCAGATAACGCTACCCGACGGCCGTAAACGCTATTTTAGGAATACAAATTTTGATTTGAATGGTCAGGGCGCCTGCGAAACCGCTCGCGATAAAGATTTTGCTGCTTATTTCATGGGAAAAATGGGCTATCCGGTTGTGCCAAGCCAAGCCTTTTTAACCAAATCATGGGCTGTTGAAATGAATAGCAAAGACCGCGGACCTAAAGCTGCCCTAGCTTTTGCACAAAAAATAGGTTTTCCGGTCATCGTAAAACCGAACAGCAAGAGTCAGGGTGATGGGGTTCATCGCGCTATGAATAAGCAGGAATTCTTGCTAGCGGTGCAAGAAATCGAAAAAATAGATCGCGTTTTTCTGGTTCAGCGATTATTGCAGGGACATGATTATCGTATAGTTGTACTCGACGATGAGGTGATTTCCGCCTACGAACGCCTGCCGCTTTCGGTCGAGGGTGACGGCGAATCTTCAATCGCAGAGCTGCTACGCAAAAAACAGGAAGCTTTTAACTCAATCAGACGCGACACGATCATTGATCAAGATGACCCACGCATCACAATCGAACTCAAGCGACACAAGACCACAAAACACACCGTTCCTGCGAAAGGCGCAAGACTCGAGCTTCTTCCGAACGCTAATCTTTCAACCGGCGGAGACGCGATTGATGTGACCGAGGAGATTCATCCAGAGTGGTGTAAATGGGCCGTAAAATTAGCCCGCGACATGAACCTGCGCTATACCGGCATCGATGTGAGGACGCAGGGCGCGCTCGCCGAGCCGCCACGCGATTTTCATATTCTCGAAATCAATGCCGCCCCGGGGCTTGATAACTATGCCTCGATGGGTGTGAAACAGATGAAAATTGTTGAAGATTTGTATCGAAAAGTATTGCTTGCGCTCATGAAGTAGTTGACTCTGATTTTTTCCCACCGCGAGCCAAAACCACGCCGAAGACTTCGCACACACCAGCTGACTCTAGAACTCGCGCTGCTTCACCCAAAGTTGCGCCGCTTGTCGCCACATCATCAACCAGAATCACGCGCTTCCCCGAAACCGGCGCACAAACGCTGAAAACTTCGCGGATATTTTTGAGCCGCGATGCTTCGCTTTCGAGTTGACTTTGTCTTTTGTGCTCTTTTGCAGCCAATGCTTTAACGATTGGCGCTTTCAAATTCGCAGAAACAACTTTTGCGATATCTAAAATATGATCAAATCCTCGTTCGCGCAATCGACTCGCGACGACTGGAATTGGAATCACAATCACATCATCTCCGCTCGGGAGTTGTGATGCGAAATGCGCCAAGCCTTTTCGCGCGAGCTGAATGATGGCGCCGCGAGTTGGCTCGACCGCGTGAAACTTAGCCTTGCGCAACAGCCCTTTCACAATCGGATTCGCGTATGAATACATCGAAACAAAAGCTACCTGTCCCCCGGTGACAGTCACCTGGGGACAGGTAGTCTCTTCATTAAACCTAAGATTTGCCAGGCAATTTTCGCAGGCGATGGTTTTCTCAGCTCCACACCCCACACATTCAAGCGGAAACAAGGCGTCGATCAACCAAGAAAACATAGAAACATTCAGCCTAATCCGCGAGGGGGCAGTCCCCTGCGGCTTTGGGGACAGTCCCCGTCGCCATCATTATTTCACCCAAACTGCGGAATCAACCAGCCATTCTTCGCCAGACTTCACGAGCGTCATTTTAATATCCTGATCATAAACTTTTTCCGGCGCTGTGCCTTTGACCTCGGTTCGATGAGCCGACACGACGACGCTCGCCGAAGTTCCGGTATTAGAAGTGACCTTAACCGGCACCAGAACTCTTGAAGTAACACCGTAAAATTCTTTACTCGCGATGCTGTTAGTTATAAAAGACTTCATCTCCGCCGCGAATGAACTAGTCATGACCGGATACAAGTCAACAATATTTTGATAATTGGCTTCCGAAGAAAAACTTCCGAAACGTTCCACGAACTGCATGGCAAAAGTCGACATGTTGCGATTCTTTTGCGCCGCGGTCTGCTCTTTGGTAACCGGCGCGAGCGGAATTACGAGTTCTTCCGGCTTAGTTTCTGATGTTTGAGGCGCCGAAGTAACCGGAGTATTGGTTATTTTAGTTCCCCCGCCACGCAAAAATAAGGCTACCAAAATTAGCACCAGGATAAATAGCGCGATAACTCCGATAAGTATTTTTTTTGCGTTTGGCATAAATTATTTTATTTCATCTTTATCGGAAGAATCGCATTCCGTGACTAGATCCCTCGGCTTCGGGATGACAACAAAGAAAGCTCGGGATGACAACGTCATGGTACGGGAATGACGAAATGAAGGCTCAGGACGAGCGATTTTGGGTCGTCTGCGCGCCGGGCAATCAGTCGTATCTTTGCCCGCCGCGCAGACACCCAAACCGCGCTCGCGTTTTCTGCTTCCGCGTTCGTGTTATGCCGAAGTAGTTGGTTTTGTCGAAGCCTGAGCAGCGGCTTCGAGAGCCGCGAGCTCTTCCTCTCGCTTCTTTTTTTCTGCTTCCTGCTTCAAAAGCTGTTCCGGATTCGTGGTTACGATTTGATCTTCAGTATAAGAAGCCACAACGCGAATTGCCGCGTGTTTATTGCCCGCAAAGAAGATTCCCTCACCCACCCCGGCTTCAAGAAGCAAGTATTTTTCGCCTTGAGTGAGCAGGAATGTCTTCGCAATCATGTCGATGGCAGCCGGGCTTTGTTTGAGCAAGATTTGCATGCTCGAATTCGTCACGATGGCCGCGCCATATGGGTTGCGCAAAAAGTCGTTCACATCCTGCGTAATCGTCGTGATTCCAAGATAATATTTGCGGCATCGCTTAACGAGCGCATGCACGAAACGCGCCGAATCTTCGTATTGCATGAGCCACCAAGCTTCATCAATCACCAAAACGCGCTTTTTGCGCTCCGAACGCACCACATTCCAAATATAGTTCACTATGGTATAGATCGCAATCGGACGCAATTCATCTTCCAAATCACGCGTCGAGAAGATTACCAGCATGTTCGTCATCGAAACATTGGTCGGCGAGTTCAAAAGTCCGCCAAAAGTGCCCTTGGTGAATTTATGCAAACGCACCAGCAAATCCTTGGTTTCCTCAGCCTCCATGCCCGACAAAACCTCTTCAAAGTCATTCAGGAGCGGCGGTTCGACCTTGGTCAGGTCGGAATCCGGAGTGATGTCTTTTTTGGCGTAGGTTTCAAGCAGCGCACGATCGATAAGCGAATCTTCGGTCGAAGTCAGCTGCGGCGCGCCGCGCTCTCCGGTCGGTTTGCCAAGCATGATGCGCATCAGGCCCTTCAAAGTGATGACGGCGCTTCGAATAACATCTTCAGCCGAAACCTGCTCGCCCATCGGTCGCGGCAAATCAAACGGATTGATTTTTGCCTCCGAAGAAAGCGAAACGTTGATAAAAGTTCCGCCGACGGCTTCTGAAAGATGCGAATACTCCATTTCCGGATCGATGATGATGACGTCGCCGCCAACCATCAAAGTACGCAAAATCTCGAGTTTCACGCAATACGATTTTCCGGCGCCGGAAGTTGCAAAGACGACCGCGTTCGCGTTTTGCAAGCTGAAGCGATCAAAAATAATCAAAGAGTTATTGTGACGATTGATGCCGTACAGAATTCCCTTATCGCTCGTGAGTTCCGATGAGATAAACGGAAACGAAGCCGCGATTGGCGAAGTATTCATGTTAAACACGAGCTGAAGTTCATCATTTCCAACCGGCACCGTCGAGTTAAAACCCTGTTCCGCCTGGAAAAGCACGCGCTTCGCGTAAATCAGCTTGCCGCCGAGCGTCGCTTCGACATCATCAGAAACCTTGTCCATTTCTTCCTTGGATTTGGCGTAAATCGTGACGTAAAAAGCGAATTGAAAGAAATGCTCAATTCCCTGAGATAAATCATCGCGCAAACGTTCGATATCACGATAAGCCGTTTCACGAATCGGGTCGCGCGGCTTGCCCTTATCGGCATCATAGTTCAATTGCGCTTCGATATTACCGACTTTTTTCTGCAATTGTTTCAAAATGATTTCCGCTTTGACCGGATAAAAGAACATCGAAATATCAATCGTGGTATTGAAATTGATAATCGGGCTCGACCAACCGACGGTGACATAGCGCGGATAAGTCACGATAAAAAGCGTACGCACAAAACGGTCGCCAAGACGCAAATAACTCGGTTCAACCTTAAACGCGGCCGGCGCGATAATATCTTTAATCGAAACGGTACCGCTACGATAAATCCGCTCCTCTTCAAGTTCGGTTTTCTCAACCTCTACCTCGCGCGCTTCCAAGGCCTTCTTTTGCTTGTTTTTATCAGCCAAAAGACGCTCCTCTTCTTGAGCTTTGCGTTCGCTCTCCTTGAGTTCCTTAACTTCTTGGCTGGCTCCCGAACCTCCTACATTAAATGGCATAAGAAGCGAAGATTATCGTTCTACCCGCATTTGCTCTAAAGGCTGCATGCGTTGGTTCTCCGAAGTCTCGGGATTATAGACAGTATAATACAATTCAATCAGGCCCTGCGTATCAAGCTGCACGCCCTGAACGCCCATAGACCCAAGACTTTGCTGAATATGGCCGACGCGCTGTTGCAGTAATCCTTTTCTTTCATTGAAGGCTTTTTCGCTCAGCTTGATAAATGATGCCGCCGAGAAAACTTCCTGAACCCGATCAAAGAAAGACTTTTTCTTATCCGAGAGCGGATTGTACGGAATTACCACGTAAAAACGCTTCGACATGATATCGCCAAGCGAAACCAGTTCGGTGATAAAACTAATGTAATCGACGATTTGCGTGCGTAAAAGTTCGTTGGTTTGGGTCTCGCGCTGATCGGCGAGGCGTTTCAAATAAGGCTCGATATTCATGCGCCGCGACTGAATAACGATTTGAAGCGGATATTCGAGCGAGTTCAAAAATTGCATGTAGGCCTGAATCACGCCTTCCTGCTCGTCTTCGGATTTAAGTGCAAAATTAATAGATGATGCAAGCAAAACCACACGCATGGTGCCATCTTTCATGATTACGACATCGTCGCGAATCTCCGAAATATCCAAATATTTGGTCGTCGAAGGACCCGGTTTGGAACCGGCGTGTTTTTGGGACTGCATGTCTGGGTGAAGTACTTCCGCCATATCTATTTTTTATTACTCCTATGCGTCATTCTCGAAACTCGAGCACGAGTTATCGAGAACCCATGTTGTTTGTCATGGGTCCTCGATAGTTCCTGCTGGAACTTCGAGGATGACGGAGAGTGCAGGCTATTTTTTACCATCGATATTCAAGTCCAAACCATCATCTTCGCCCGCATAGACGCCACCGGTATTCACGACAAGTGAGAGCTCCGCAAGTCGCGAACCGGCCGGTCTTTCCTTGCTCAGAATCTCAGCCGGCGGAGGCGGTGGTGCTTTTTTGATGTAATCACGAAGTTCAGCATTCGAAAGTTCCTTATACCAAACTCTTAAGCCGGGTTTTTTAAGAGTCACGACCACGTTTAGCAAAAACAGATGAAACGCCTGGCCGTTGATGGTCGCAAACGCCAGAATAAAACCAACTCCAGCAATCGGAATCCCTATCAATAAAAAAGTTACAAAAGTCAGCAACGAATAGAGAATAAAAAGAATCATGGCCGTTACCATAAGCTCGACAAACTGCCGGACCGAGATAGGCCCGATGATTTTGTCTTCAACTTCGATGAATTGTGGCACGACGTATTGAGCAGGCATGTGGTGGGGTTAGGGCCGCAAGAGCTTAGAGGTTAGAGCTTAGGGATATCACTAAGCGCTAAGCGCTAAGCTCTAAGCTCTCCTGATCTAATATCGAAGCTTCGAATTCAACTCCCGAATCGCCGAACATTCTTCAAATGTGAGCATCTCCGGAATCGTGCGACGTTTTTCTTCAAGCACAGCGGTGAGCGGAATCGCTTCATCGAGTGAAGCCTTCGTGACCGTCATATACAACTTCATAATTGGAGACTCGCGCCAAGCCATAACTCCGGCGACCTTCTTTTCGTAGCCGTCGGCATTCAATAGCTCGAGTTTGGCGAGAAGTTTTTTGATGGCTTCTTTTGGATCCTTCGAAAGCCGTCGGAAATCCGTGAGCCTCATATTCTTAAGTTCTTCCGTCGGACCGGAAAGTTGGCGCTGATATTTCACGTCGGCGACAGGCTCAGTGTTATTTTTATATGAAGGCGCCACTGATTTTGACGAAAGCGTCACGTTAACCCTGCGTTCCGGCGCGGTTTTGATTTCTTGATTTCTTGATTTATTGACTTCTTCCCCCCTCGGTAGCGTCATCGGCATGTCTTTGCCGGTCAGCTTCTTGAAACGCTCGTTCAAATCTTTTTCGTTCGCGAAAATCTCTTCGCGCTTTTGTTCCAAAACTTCCTCGCGCGCCCGAACGCGATAAGCACGTTCACGCTGCAGAGTCCGCTCAATCACCTTGCGCTGGAATTCAAGAAAAGCTTGTTCAGTGTACATGACGATTTTTTCAACCAAATCACGTGATAAATCGCGCTGACCCTGCGAAATTTTCGCGAGCAGCTTGGCAGTTTCTTCAGAACCTCGAATATCGCGCAGACGCGAACTAACAATATTGCGAACGCGCTTTTCAAGCGAAGCGTCGGCGGAATGAAAACCACAGTCATTCATGATGCGTTCAAGCAAGGCTTCGAGCGTCGTCGAAACCACAATCGCCGTTTCCGGCACATCTTTCATGAGTTCCTCGCGATGATGCTCGATTTCCAAAAGCTCACGTTCGAGCAATACATCGGAAGCATGAAGTGCTCGCTCGAAAACTGTTTTCGGAGCTTCTTTTTCCGCCAGACCGCGATGCTCGGTGATATTTGCAAACTCGAATTCAGGCTCGGGAAGACGCGGTATTTCAAAAGTCATCCCTGAACCGGCATTTCCGGCTAATTCTTCGAGCAAATCCGCGAACGGATCAGCATGAGTCTTTGAGATGTTTAATTCGGCGTCCGAAAGATGAGGTAAATTTTCCTGAATCAGAAAATCAAACGGATCCGGGAGCGATGGAATTTCCGGAATATTTATGGTTTGAGTTTGCATAACGGGTTCTTCTTTAGTGATGACGGCGGTAGCGACGGTCTCCTGCTTACTTACGTCATCCTCGGGCTTGACCCGAGGACCCATGACGGTCTCCATGGATCCCCGATAGTTCTGCTGAACTTCGGGGATGACGGAAGAGCTCGCCTCCGCAAAAGCCGTTTCCAGCTGCTTCCGAACTTCCGCCTTCCGAGCCGCGACTTCCGCGAACTTTTCCTTTGAAACAAAGGCCGCATGCTTCCCTTCCGCCTCGCGAAGATGAGTTTCAAGCTTTTCCACAACCGGCAAAGCGATATCCTGATCCCAGCCCCATCCGCCAATCTTGGTCGATTTCATCATCGCTTCAAGAAGCGATGCTTTATCAAGCGAGCCGTTCAGATAATCCTGCATCTTCACGAAAATCGCATCACGAGAACGAGTCGGAATTAAGTCGACATTGATATCGCGAAGAGCGTCTTCGATGGCTTCGTCGCCGTTTAGGAGTTGTTTGTAATCCATTGGATCACCACCAATCGAGCGCAGCAAATCCAAGATATTTTCGTTAAACCAATCTTGCGAGCGAGACAAGTCGCAACCAAGAGCGATTTGAGCAATTTTCACGCCGCCTTCATCGGGAAATTCAGACTTGATCGCTGCAACCATTTCAGATGGCGTTAGATCGTGTTGATATGCAGAGAGAATTTTTTCGAGAATCCTTGTACGCGCCGCACTTGAAAGCATTCCGAAACATGCCGAATTTATTTCAGCGCGTTCATCGCTGAAAATCCAGTCTACAATCTTCGGCGGCATGTTTCGATATGCGATGGGCATAGTTTTATGTCACCGTGGGCGGTATCGTGAACGAACCCTTTAATGACGCATCTTCGTTTAGATCTTTGAGAATGCTTTTTGCATTATTATTACCTCTTTTTGCAGACGCCTCGATCGTCTTCAGTAGTTTATTAATCACTGCTTTTTTCTCAGTCGCGATTCCTCCGCTCGTCGTCTGATCCTCCTTAACTAATATTCTAAATATGCCGCTTCCACCCTTAAGAGCAACCGCTTCCCCAGGCTCTCCGGAAACCGCCCCCATGTCGGCAGATTTAGCCCATGTTGCCATCGCTCTTGCATTCGTCGCTACGGCTTCAAAATTTTCTTGTGCATCATCGCTTACAAACCCATATCCAGGGACCCCTGCCTTGCCTCCCAATTTATAACCCAACGTCTTTTCGGTATCAACCTTATCAACACCACCCTTACTAACTGCTTCAGCCGCATGGAAATTTATATTCAAAGCGGTTGTCTGAGGACTATCATGCTTAACGGTAGCGATAGAGTTAGCGCTATCAGTTCTAGCTTTAAGATCAGCAGTGTATTTAGCCTTCTCTTCAGGGGTCGCGCTAGGAGCTGGCGGTACCGGCGGTGGCGCCGTAGCCAGTGCTACGAATGCGCTACGCTGCGCGACTAAAGCAGTTGCATTTTCTTTCTTACTCATCACTTCGGCGAGCACATCTGGTTTAAGGTTCTTCGTGAACTCCATGGCCGCAGCAGGCTGAAATGCCTGCAACGTCTTAGAGCTGACCTGTTCTTCATCCTTAATACCTTTAGCGACTTCAGCGGCCATAGGCGTGCTCATTACCGCAGCAATCGCCGGAGCGTCATCCGAATTCTTTGGATCCTTCATGATTTTCGTGAGATGTTCAGCGCCAACGGCTTCCTGTACCGCTGCATCCTTTAGTACACCAGTTTGAATCTCAGAAAACGCACTCGTATGACCATGCGCTTTTAGTTCGTTTATCTTTGCTACGCGACTCGCTGTATCCGGGTTTCCATCTTTATCCTTAAGATGCTCTAAATTTGCAGCCGTAAAATGCGAAGCGCCGTGTTGGGCTTTGCGCTTTGCAACCGGATCGCTGATTTTGTCAGCCGCGTCATCAACTGCTTTCATCGCGTTCTTGACGTTCGTCGAACCATTAGGACCCTTAGCCAGCTCAGTCATTGCCTTAGAATCCTCCATGAATGACTTGTTAAGAGCCTCTTGTTGAACTTTTTGATCCGCTGAAAGGCTATCCTTATTAGCCGGATCATTCAGGAATGCGAGAGTCTTAGCCTTCGTCTCAGGCGTACCAGTGAGCGCCTCTTTTTCAAGCGCTTTCTTATGCTCCTCCTTCTGCGATTCGCCTCTATCAGCAATTTTTCCACCAAACGCTTGAACTTTCCTCTGAATAAAAGCACCGCCTGGAGCTTTATTTAAAAGTTTGCTGGTCGCCAAACCGGTAACTCCAGCACCAACATCAGCCATAAGAGGTGCCGACAAGCTTGTCGCCTTGCCATATCGCGCAAGACCCTGTCGAATCCTTCCGCCACCTTCTTCCGCAGTCTTTCCACCCATACGCATCCCGGCGCGCAAACTAGCCGAAGCCGTATACGCCGCCCCAGCCGCACCCAAAGCTCCCACGCCTTTCCCGGCCTTCTTCGCCATGTCCCCGGCTTTGCCGAGCAGGCTCGCGCCCGCTCCACCCTGCGCCTGAGCGACTTCCAGTCCTTTAAACAAAATCGCGATCGCGATAATCGCCTTTACAACAGCTTGCATCGTAGCCGAATCGGTCGGCGCGAATTTAGCATTTGCGTCCGGACGAGTTCCACTTGGCGATGGTGCATTTGCAAACTCAGATCCGGCGCCGGAAGCGGTCGCGAGTGCCAGCCAGACAAAGAAAGCCATGATCGGACCAAGCGTGAGCTGTCCGCGTAGTTCCTTCCACCAATCGCTGTATGTGTGAATACCCCATGGTTCAATCAACTTACAAAACCAAGCAAGCGGTGCCAGGATTATCAAAATCCAAATCGTGACGATACGAACCAACATTATCACCGCCAAATATCCTAAAATAATCGTGACGCAAACCAGCATCACGGCAGATGCGATATTCGCGACCACGACGCTCGTCATCGCGTCAACTCCGTTCACAAAACCGCTATCAGCGCTGTAGTTTTTTGAAACATCAACCGAAAATACCGATATAAAATTTCCGGCGCCGGCATCCGCAAAAGCATTCACGAATGTCGCCATGAAAACCTGCGAGATATCCGTCAAAAAACCAACAATCGTACGAGAAAAGTTTATCGCAATCGAAACAATGAATAGCTGAGGAATCATTTCGATTTTGCCGTATTTATCAACACCAAAGATAATTCCAAAGGCTATCACGAGCAAAACTATAATAAATAGAAGATTGGTGAAATCACGCACCACGACCCAACCCGCGACAACCGGAGCCGAATTTATGAAATTACTGAACTGCATGGTCTGCAACAAGGTCGGTATAACGACATACGTAAGCAGCATTCCGAAAATGAAACCGACCAGAGAGAAGAACCACGAAATCGCTTCACCAAGATAAGACTGTATCTCCGCATGCGCGCTGTGACCGAAAATAAAAACTCCGCCTAATATCACAAACGCAAAACCAAAAACCGTCGTGTGTTTTCGACCGAATTCCGACACTCCGACAAGAAAATTTTTGAGTTTCATTAGAAGCCCCCTCATGGCAGATATTATACCATGAGGGGGCTTTGGGAGGGTTAAGGGTAAAGGGTTAAGGGAAACTCAAAATCACTTTTTCGTATAAACCCAGACGCCGTTCCAACCCGGTTCCGGCGGATGCGCCATGAATTCTTCGCAGCGACCGATATACAACTTAGAGGCAGCATCGCCACTCTCTGCGAGCTTTACGAATATCAATTTGGCTTCTTCAAACTCCTGCACACGATAAAGCTCGATAGCTTGTTCGAACTCCGCGAGGGGACAGTCCCCTGCGGCTTTGGGGACAGTCCCCATCGCGCTACTCGAAACACCAACAACCTCAAAAATCTCGACCGGCTCTTTTTTGCCTTTAACCGCGACTAAATCAAGCGTGCGATAAATAAACTTTCCCGGCGTCGCGAGTCGTTTTGCAAATTCCGAAACGATAATCTGCGTCCCGTATTCCTTATTCAAACCCTCGATGCGCGAACCCAAGTTCACCGCGTCCCCCATGACCGTATAATCAAAGCGCTTCGATGAACCCATGTTTCCGACAACCATATCGCCGGAATTCACCCCGATTCCCAGGTTCAGCTGAACTCCGTTCGGCCAAGATTTGCTCGCATTCATTTCGTTAAGCGTAGAACGCATCAAAATCGCCGTCTGAATTGCGCGATCGGTATGGTCGGGGTCCAAAAAAGATGCTCCCCAAAAAGCCATAATGGCATCACCCATGTATTTATCAACAACCCCGTTCGTGGCAAAAACTTTTTCCGTCATGGTATCCAAATATGCATTCAAAACCGTGACCAGCATTTCCGGCTTCAAACCCTCGGAAAGCGTCGTGAAACCACGCAAGTCGGAAAACAGCACCGTCATCGAGCGCCGTTCGCCGCCAAGTTTCAGCTTATCCGGATTCGCGAGCAAATCGCTCACAACTTTCGGCGAAAGATATTGATCGAGCGTCGCCCGAAGTTTTTCACGCTCACGCTTTTCGTGAAAATACCGCGTCGCGACCACCAAAACATAGGTCGCGAAAATCGCCATTTCGGGCCAGACGATCGGCAAAATCAAATTTGATCCGAAGGCGATGATCGCAATGAGCACATGCACGACGGCTAAAATCGGTACCGCGATAGTTCCGAATCGCAATTTATATCGCGTAACCAAAACGCCGATAATCAGGGCGTAAATCAAAATCAGCGCGACGCCATACGGCTTCGGCAAAGTCTGCAATTCGTTTCGACTGAGCAATGTGTCCAATACGTTCGCATGGATTTCGATTCCCGACATCGGGATACCGCGTGAAGTCGGCACCATCATATCGTCGTGCAAATCCGAAGCTGTTGCGCCAACCAAGACGATTTTTCCGCGAAGTTTTTCGACCGCAATTTTATCATTCAACAAATCGACAGCACTATATCGCGGAAAATTTCCGGGAGGCCCGGCAAAATTCACGCGAACCACCTCGTTCCCCTTCGGTACAGTTCGAAGCTCAGTGCTTTGAAGCGCAAAAATCATCTCAGCAAAAGCCGTCTGCGCCTCTTTTTTACTGATATAAAGCGGCATCGAACGCGCAATTCCGTCGCCGTCGCGCGGGATATTCACACTCCCCGTTGCGGCTGACTTTTGAAAACTCGCAATCGGATAAAGCGGATTACTCCCCACCCATTCGCCGTTGATTTTTTCGAGAGTTAGCTCAACCGGCAAGACAACATTCGCGCCGATGAGAGCTTTTTGGAGCACAGCATCATCCGCCGCTCCAGCCGAACTGGCTTCCGGAAAATTCACATCATAGCCGATCACGCGAGCCCCGGCTTCATGCAACTTTGTGATAATTTCCGTGTGCAAGGCGCGCTTCCAAGGCCACTGCCCGATTCCCTGGATGCTTTTATCATCAATCGCGATAATTGCAATCTCCGGCCGCGGCGTACGCTGCAAAAACAGCAAATCGGAAAAGCGCGCATCGAGAAAATAAGCAACTCCGGATACGAAACAGGCGCTCATCACCGCGGAAGCGACGAGCGTTAAAATCATGTTTTCACGAAACCGACGGGTGAAGAGTTTCATAAAAATACTAACTATGAGCTAATCAGAAAATTACGTCATCCTCGAAACTCGAGCACGAGTTATCGAGGACCCAAGACTATGCCGCGTGGATCCTCGATAGTTCCTGCTGGAACTTCGAGGAAGACGTCTCGGCGCTCATGGCATCAAGTCCAACTGCGGCTCAACCAAAACCGACTTTTTTCCAAATATATCTTTTCCATTCGCATCTTTGGTGGAAAAAGTCACCGTTACCGATCCGGCCATTATCGGCGCTTCAAAAGATCCATTCGTAATCACGCCGCCGGTTGCACTCCACGTACCCTGACGCGTCACATCGCGACTGATACCGTCGGATGATTTGAGCGTCGCGGTGAGCTGAATCGTGTCGCCGGCTTGAAGCGAAGATGGCCCGCTCAAAACTACCTGCTCTTCCACGACCGGCTGATAAACAATCGGAGGTGGCGGAACCGTGACATTAATCGTGGTCGAAGGAACTTTGACCGGTTCGATAATTGGCGCCGGAGCTGGTTTTACAATAGTCGGCGCTTCGATTTTCAGAGGCTCTACGATAGTTGTCGGCACCGGCTTAGTAATAACCGGCTTTATTTCACCCGGCTTGATTGCGGCCGGCGGAACATTTTCAACTTCTGGTTTTGGCTCTTCCGGACGAGGCGCTTCTTCACCAGATTCCAGCTTCGAATTCCAATCGCGCAGATATTCAAAACGCTTTTTCAAAATAGGATTGTTCTCTGACTCGATCGACTTCAAATCCAACCTTCTCGGTTTCTGCTTCGGATTTTCTTTATTATGATCCTCCATCCCGCGCAAACGGTTTTCGATAAGCACGCTTTTCATGAGCGGATCCTGAACTTCCGGCGCGATTTTATCACCCAGATTTTTTGCCAAATCACCGCGACCAATCGACTCATTCATTTTTTCGCGCAACAAAACCGCCGAATCGCCCCCGAGCTTCGCCGCTTCATCGCGAGCCTCCTTAAAACTCTTCAAAGCTTCGTCTGACTTACCTTCGCCGGCGAACTGGTTCGCAGCCGCGAGCTTTCTCTCAATCAAATTTGATGCCAAAGCTTCGCGCTCCGAACCAACTGCGCCTTCAATACGACGCTCGGCAACCGCTATCGCAATCGCGCCAAGAACCGGAATCTGCATCGGTTGCGCAAGCCTAGCCTCTTCCTGTTTGCGTGCCTCGGCTAAATCGTTCAAATATTTCGTATCGTCTTTTGTGTTTTCCGCGGTCCAAGTCTGACTCACAGCTTCCGGAATCACATTGCCAAGCACCACGCCATTCACAGCACCGAGTTTTTTATCAACCGTCATGCCCTCTTCCGGCACATGAAGCCAGTCGCCTTTTTTGACCGTGCCGTTCCATTTTTTGGTATTGCAATCAACCAAACTATCAGCGCCGTTCACGTGAGTCCATTTCTTTCCGTCTTTATCTTTTTTGACCGCGAAATCAAAAGCTGTGCCACGCACCGTCGCGACCGTGGTCGAGCTTTGCACGGTATATTCAGAATTGAGCGAGAGAAGATTCAAAACCCGCGACCAAACGCGACCGATTTCAAGACTCAAGCTGATTTTATCTTCCGTTGGTTTTTGCGGGTCATGAGAAAGTCTTTCTATCGTGAGCGTAGTTTCGGGGGCCAAGCGCGCCACGGATTCGTCAAAAAACCGGAGTTCGGCTTCGGTATCAGCGGCGGTTTCTATCGTCATACCGGTCGTCAAAATATCACCGCTATTCGCTTTGCGCGCCTCGGTTTCGTTGAGCTGCTTGATTTTAACCTCGCCTTTCGTGATCACGAGTTCAGCCTTTTGCTCTTTCGGCGCAATCGGATCAGTCACGGTTTTCGCCCAAACTCCAATGCCACCGACGCCGAGCAGAAGCATGATGATTACAACAACTGCAAAAACCGCACCACCGGATTTTTTGTTTGATTTCGAGCCCATCACGCCTGATGCTTGAAAGATTTTTTCGCTGTCCATAAAGATTTTATTTTGAGTAACATTACCGTTTTTTGTCCCGCTTGTCATTTTGGCTAATCTATCTGGGGACAGTCCCCAGTATATTAAGCGAATTCGGCTTTGTTCTCTGGGGACAGTCCCGGGCATTTTAAGCGAAAAAATATTTTAGAAACCATCACTTCCCATGTGCATAAGTGGGCTTCGGTGGACCCTTGACTTATCCTATACGTTTGCCACGATGAGATTGCTCACAACTAACACAAAAATATGCCTCGAACCGCTCGTTCGTTGGTCGGAGTTGATATTGTCTATCATGTAATCTGTCGCGGAAACAATCGACAAACCGTTTTTCGAAAAATGGATGACTACCTAGCCTACAAAACATGCTTGGCACGAGCAAAATCCGAACGTTCGTTTGAAATCTTCCATTACGCCTTAATGCCCAATCATGTTCACCTAATTGTGCGGGTGTGGCACGCTGAGCAATTGTCAAAGATAATGCAGCTTATCAATCTAACTTACGCGCTTTACTATAAAAAACAATACACGAACATTGGCCATCTGTGGCAGGATCGCTATAAGAGTATAATAATCGACAACGATGAATATCTGCTTTCTTGTGGCGCGTATGTGGAACTCAACCCGTTTCGAGCGTCATTGTGCTCAAAACCTGAGGAATACCCGTGGACAAGCCATCGCCATTATGTCGGAATAGCGCGTGATCCTCTTATCAACGAAGATCCGATTTTTACTAGCCTTGGAAGAACCGATAATGAAAGGTTTGCAGCCTACGCACGCCATATTAACGGCTGGCAAACCATAGTGCCTCATAAATATCTCGGGCGAGAAGAACTAATTGAAGATTTAGTTGATGGCCGAAACTAATTTTTTCGCTTAAAATGCCCGGGACTGTCCCCAGTATATTAAGCGAAATAGTCAGTATGGAAAACAAAAAATTTCAACGCAAGATTGAAGATTTCACCTGTGAACATTGCGGTTTTTTGATGCGCGGAACCGGTTATACGAACCACTGTTCCGAATGCCTGTGGAGCAAACACGTTGATATTAATCCCGGCGATCGTGCGGCTGATTGCGGCGGAATGATGGAGCCAATCGGGCTTTCGGTTAGCGGGAGTGCGCAGAGCATCATTCAAAAATGTGTGAAATGCGGCCACAAGCGCCGGAATAAAGTTGAGGTGAGCGACAATATCGACGCCGTGATTAAGCTTTCGACCTTGCCAACACAAGACTAAGCATCAAACCCGATTTTCTTTCGGATCATTTTCATGTGCTCAGCGATTTCTTCCGGATCCATCGGCACAATCCCATACTCGGCGCACAGTTTTCTTAATTTAGCTTTTTCTGATTCGATATCTTTTTCATCCACAAGATTTTCGCTTTCCATTTCAAAGTGAAACTGAAAATCGGGAGTATATTTTAAAGATAAAATCGCACCCGGCAAAAAATAATTTGCTCGTTTTTGCGGTACCAGATGATATTTTTCGTATCCAAGTGCAACAAGTAGCTTAATCGCAGCCGGAACTTCGGTGCGCGCAATTTTCAGGTCTACCTCACGCAGAGCACTCGTTTCCAGATCACCGACTTTCAAACAAATCTTCGCCTGATTGCGCGACTTCTCGTCGCTGATTTTAAAAGTCCCCTTTTGGACATTAAAAAAGTAGGTGTCCTTATCATCCTCTTCGCATTTCACGCCCTCTTTCTTCAAACGCGTCTCTAGTGCGCGAAAAGCCTCTTCAGCCATTAATCCACGCAATTCCACCTCGATATTATGTTCCATATATATGATAGGTGCTCGAACTATACCAAAACCGCTAGATATTGAAAATTTCGCTTAATATGCTCGGGACTGTCCCCAGCATATTAAGCCAAAAAGCTTACACCCCGCAGAATACCGCTCAAAGACTTGCGTGATTAAAATGCTCGCGTTACAGTTGTTGTAACGCAGATACAAAGTGCTGCGTCAGCACACGGTACAACCCACAGCAACGAGGCAAACATGACCGTCAGACACCCGAACACCAGCACCTACTCGAATCCCCACCAGAGCGACTCGTGCGGCGGCGAGGAACACGTGGACGTGGTCCGCACCGACCACAACGGTCACTACAACAAGGAGCACTCCACGGACCGGCGAGACATTGACGCCGGTCGAAACCTGAGCGAAGCCATGCGCGAACACCGCCGTGGCGGCAACTGACCAACGAGACAGTGCGGGCAGATCGGTGGATTAGAGGGATGAATCCCACTACATCCACCATTTTTATCTAATATTTCCTATGTGTAATCAAAAACTCCCAAACGAAGAAATACGCGCACTCGCAGACGCTGATCGCTCACGCGCTTCCAGTACTATTAGCTGGAAACCAGGTGAACTCGAGAATATCCTGTTACGAGCAAATAAGCTGACTCTTGCAGAGCTGAAAGAGCTAACCCAAAAAGTTGGCATTGTTTTTAAAAATGACGTTTCAGCGGAAGAATATCTTGAAGTTTTGGATGAAGCCAATAGCCTTGAGACCATCGAGGCCTTTCTTACCAAGAAAGGACTGTAGTTAGAACAAAAGCATTCGAACTATACCAAAACCGCTAAATATTGAAAATTTCGCTTAAAATGCTAGTGACTGTCCCTTTAGTGACAGTCACCATCGTTTTAAGCCAAAAAACTTGCATCTTGCGGAATACTACTCAAATGCCACCAGGATTTGACAAAAGTCCTTATTTTCGCTACGGTCTACCTATAACAGCAACAGTTCATTTTGGGGAAAGGAGCACATTTACATCACGCAGAACCTATCACTTACACAAGTGTCCCTTGGGGACTGTCCCCTGGGGACACTTTGCGGGGCTCACAGCCCAGATGGAGAACACCATGTTGAAGCGAATCTTGATGGGAATGGTGATCGGGCTTGCGAGTTTCGCTTGCTCCGACTGCACCGATGGCGGGAATGGCACCAGTTCTGGATCTTCGAGCGGAGACGAGTCGTCTTCTTCCTCGGCCCAGAACGTCTCAGGCGAGAGTTCCTCCGGGAACGCTTCGAGCTCGAGCGGAAACTCGAGTGGCACTTCTGGCGGCACGTCGGGCATTTCCTCGACCTCGTCGTCCTCGTCTGGCAGCACCTCGGGGGTCAGTTCCTCGAGCAATGGCTCCACGAGTTCTTCTTCGGGCGAAAGCTCGTCGAATGCCTCGGGCGGAACGAGCGGAAACTCGTCTGGAGCGAGCAGTGCTTCCGGTGGCACGTCGGGCGTTTCGTCGGGCTCGACTTCGTCCTCGGGCGGAAGCTCGGGAGACTCTTCGTCGGCTTCGAACGCGTCGTCATCGTCCTCGGGAAGTACTTCGAGCGCGACTTCGGTCGACT